>Ga0065721_10004066_pt1 | contig 130901 bp, 112 predicted proteins | sample Mesricmetagenome_FD_59108 | JGI IMG/M metagenome (GOLD analysis project Ga0065721, IMG submission 59108) | Mesophilic microbial community from rice straw/compost enrichment Sample: eDNA_1 v2 (version 2) | ecosystem: Engineered > Solid waste > Grass > Composting > Bioreactor | place: USA...
CGACGGCGAGCCGATATACGCGTGCATGATTCTGGCGATCGATGCGCAGGGGCGGAAAATCACGACGGTCGAGGGATTGGGGCGCGACGGCCGGTTGACCAAATTGCAGGAGGCCTTTGTGGCCTGTGACGGGCTGCAGTGCGGGTATTGCACGCCGGGATTTGTCATGAGCCTCTCGGCCCTTCTGGAGCGGAATCCCCGGCCGACCGAGGCCGACGTGCGCAAGGCCTGCTCGGGAAATCTCTGCCGGTGCGGCAGCTATCCGCGCATTTTTGAGGCGGCGTTGCAGGCCGCAGGCGTGAAAACCACATCGAAAACGGAGGTGATCCGTCATGGCTGAGTGGCCGAAAAAAACCGAATATCTCGGCACGCGCACCCCGCGCGTGGACGGGGCGCAGAAGGTGACCGGTGCCGCGAAGTATTCGTCGGACGTTCAACCCGAAGGCTGGCTCTACGCCATGATCCTGCGTTCGAAGTGGCCGTCGGCAATCATTCGGTCCATCAATCTGGAAAAGGCAAAGGCGGTTCCCGGCATCAAGGCGGCGGTTGCGGTGAAGGACGGGGAGCGTCATGTGCGCTTTTACGGGGAGGAACTGGCGGCGGTCGCCGGCGTCAGCAAGCAGGCCTGTCTGGATGCGCTGCGTCTGATTGAAGTCGATGCCACTCCGCAGCCCTTTGTGGTGGATCCGCTGGAGGCCATCAAACCGGATGCTCCGCGGGTGTTTTCCGACTTGCCGAATCTGGGTGAGGCGAAAATCAAGGAGGAGGGGGACGTCGACGCGGCATTTTCGAAATGCGACGTGATCGTGGAGGGGGAATTTTCCACCCAGGTCCAGCTTCACCAGGCGCTCGAGACGCACGGCAACACGATCTGGGTGAAGGACGATTCGTGCACGGCGTGGGCGTCGACGCAGGGTATCTTCAGCGTGCGGGACGGCCTGGCGGGAAATCTGAACATCCCGCAGCATCAAGTCCGCGTGATCACGGATTTCATGGGAGGGGGATTCGGGGCGAAATTCGGCCCGGGCGTGGAGGGTTCGCTTGCCGCGAAACTTTCCCGCGAAACCGGTCTGCCGGTGAAGTTGATGCTGACCCGTTTCGAGGAGTCGCTGGCGGTGGGCAACCGGCCCTCGTCGTATCAGAAGATCCGTCTCGGCGCGGACCGCGAGGGGCGGTTGCTGGCGTATGATCTCGATGCGTTTGGCAGCGCGGGGTTTGCCAGCGGCGGCCGCACGGCGGGAGGCGGGGGCGGAGCGGGGTTTCCGGCGCCCTACATTTACAGGATTCCCAACGTGCGTGCGAAACACGCGGGGGTGGCGATCAATGCGGGGTCGGCCCGGGCCTTCCGCGCGCCGGGACATCCGCAGGGATCCTTCGGCATGGAGTCGATCCTCGACGAAATCGCGGTGAAGCTCGGCATGGATCCGGTCGAGATCCGGATCAAAAACGATCCGTTTGAAATCCGGCGCAAGGAATACGAAATCGGCCGCGAAAAATTCGGCTGGGCGCAGAAATACCGGAAACCGGGAACGTCCCCGGGACCCATCAAGACCGGTGTCGGCGTGGCCGGGGCGACCTGGGGCGGGGGAGGCAAGGGGACCAAGGCGCAGGCGACGATCAATCCGGACGGCACCGTGGAAATCCGTTGCGGCACGCAGGATTTGGGAACGGGAGCGCGAACCGTCGTCGCCCTGGTGGCGGCGGAGGTTTTTGGCATTCCGCTCGATCGGATTTCCGCCAAAATCGGCGACACCGATTTTCCGCCCTCGGGCGGGAGCGGAGGCAGCACGACCACGGCTTCGGTGGCGCCGGCGATTTATGACGTCTGCTCCAGGGCCCTGTGGGAATTGCAGACCCAGAGCGGCGTGGCCGATGCCCGCGGAGCCGGTTTTGCGGCCGCGTGCCGCAAGCTGGGGATGCAGCCGATTGTCGCCCAGGGCGAATGGGTGGAGGGACTTTCCTCCAGCGGCGCGGGCGGGGTTCAGTTTGCCGAGGTGGAGGTCGACACGGAAACGGGATTTGTGAAGGTCAAAAAAATCCTCGTCGTGCAGGATTGCGGACTGGTCGTGGATCGACTGACCGCCGAAAGCCAGGTCAATGGCGGTGTGATCATGGGCTTGGGTTACGCGCTCTACGAGGAGCGGGTGATGGACTCGCAGACCGGGCTGTGTCTGAATCCGAATTTCGAGACCTACAAGCTGCCGGGAGCCGCCGACATTCCCGACATTGAAATCGTCCTTCTGGACATGCCGGAGCGCGGAGTGATCGGCATCGGCGAGCCGGTGGTGATTCCGACGGCCTCGGCCGTGGCCAACGCCGTCGCGAATGCCATCGGTGTGCGGGTGCGCAGTCTGCCCATCACGCCCGACAAGGTGCTGGAGGCGCTGGATCGGATCCCCGAACGCACGGCGGCGGTTCCGGAGGAACTGGAACAATCCTTTGCCACGGTGGAGGCGGCGCCGGCGGTTGAAGGGGACTTTGCTGAGGATGTGCCGGCATGAAGGCTTTCGAATTCGTCAACGCCCAATCGTTGGAGTCGGCTCCCCAACTGGCCGGCCGGGACGGAAAATATCTCGCCGGCGGCATCGACCTGCTCGGCGAGATGAAGGACTACATCGTTTCGCCGTCGCGGGTGGTGAATGTCAAAACGATCCCTGGTCTCGACCAATTGGCGACGGGAGAGGGAATGCTGAGCGTCGGCGCCAATGTGACGCTCGCCCGACTGGCGGCGAACGAGGCGGTGATTCAGGGTTGGCCCGCCCTGGCCGAGGCGGCTTCCGAGGTGGGTTCCCCGCAGATCCGCGCCGTGGCCACCGTGGGCGGCAACCTTGCCCAGCACTCGCGCTGCTGGTATTACCGGCAGCGGGATCTCACCTGCCTCAAGCGCGGCGGCAACATGTGCTACGGACGCGAGGGGCAAAACAAATACCTGAGCATTTTCACCGGCAATCCCTGCATCAGTCCCGCCGTGTCGAACCTCGCCGTGGCGCTGGCCGCCTTGGACGCGCGTGTGGAGGTGAAGCGCCAGGGAAAGAACCAGACGCTGACCATTTCCGAACTCTATGAGGAGGCTTGGAACAATCCGCTGAGGCATAATTCGCTGGCGCCCGGTGACCTGATCACCCGCATCACGGTGCCGCCGGCCGCAGGCAAAAGCACCTACCTGCAGATGAGCGAAAAGAGCGATTTCGACTGGGCGCTCGTCAGTTGTGCGGTGGCGGGGAATGTCGGGGACGGAAAAATTTCCGGCGTTCGCATCGTCCTGGGTTCGGTGGCCCCGGTGCCCCTGGTCTGCGATGAGGCGGCGGCGGCCCTCGAAGGCCGGCCGCTCGATGACAAAACGGCGTCTGCTGCGGCCAACCTCGCCCTCGCGAAGGCCACGCCTTTTGCGCACAACGGCTACAAGGTGCCGATTGCCCGTGCCCTGATTCGACGCGCCTTGATGAAGCTGACGGCATGAACGCGGAGCGTTGCCGGTATTTCCGAAACAAATCCATGTGCGTCTCCGGAATGCGTCCCGATCACGACGGGGACGAGGAGAGCGGCGCGGCGGGGTACTGCTGGTGCAACCTCACCATGCGCGAGATTGGGGAGGACGACCGGCTCGTGAGTGCCGAGGATTGCTCCAATCCGCAACGGTCCTGTTACCAGCCGTATTGATTGGCCGGAATCCCGCGAGTCATCCGCCGTTCCCCCTCATTCCTGCCCGTCCTCGCCATCCGTGGTTTCAACAGCATCACGGCGCCCCGGCCTTCACGGCATGCCGCAGAGCCTCCCGCCAGTCCGGATGCAGGGTGTCGGCCGGATTTTCCCAGAACGCCCGGTGCAATAGGCGCAGGGATTCGGCGTCCCAAAGGAGGGCAAAAGTTTCGCGCTGGGACAGGGCCCCGGGTCCTTCCGTGAGCAGACGGTGGCGCAGGGATTCGAGGTAGGCCGCCTTGGCCGCCGGAGCGGGCGGGCGTTTGCGCAGCAGGCTGACATGGAGGGTCAGCGTAACCGGATCCGCGACGGCGCGGATGATGCCGCGAAGGGCGGATGCGTGATCCGAGGAGGGGTCTGCGGCGGCGTTTTCGACGAAGGAGAGTTCCGCGGGGCGCGAGACGGGATTTTCCTCCGGGATGAGAAAAAGACCGAGTTTGCGGGTCCAGTCGCCGAGCCACGGTTGGGCGGTGAGCCAGGCCAGGATCGGCGCGAGCAGCCAGCCGAGAAGGATGGGACTGATCCAGGGAAGAATCTGGGGCACCCAAGTCAGGATGGCGGCTGTCGCGAGCACGCCAAACACGGGGGGAATCCAGAAGCGACGGATGGTTTCCCCCAAGCCCGGTCCGCGATCGTCGGAGCGATTTTGCGCCCCCCAGCGAATGGGGATCCCGGCGAGGTTCATGATCACAAACTGGGTGTAGTAGATCATGATGGCCGGTGCGAGCAGGGTCCAGATGAGGGTTTCGATGAGCGTTGAAATGACCAGCCGTGCCGCCCCGCCGAATCGGCGGGCCGTGGGCAGGGCGAGGAGCATGGCGAGAAACTTGGGAACAAAAAGGACAACCAGGGTGGCCACGAGCAGAAGGGGCACGGCGCCGCCTGCGGGAAAGGCATTCACGCCCGGCAGCGCGGCCAGGAGGGAGAAGCGATGTTTGATGGCGAGATCCAGGGTGCCCGTAATGAGGAAGAGGAGCCAAAGGGGGGAGGACAGGTAGGCCATCACCCCCATCCAGATGTGGAAGCGGTTGGCGAAGTCGATGCCCGGCGCAAAAAGAAACCAGAAGTGCTGCAGATTGCCGAGACTCCAGCGGCGGTCCCGGGCGAGGCTGTCGTTGAGATTGGGCGGTCCCTCCTCGTAACTGCCTTCTTCCGTGTAGGCAAACCAGACCTGATATCCCGCCTTGCGCATGAGCGCGGCTTCGATGGTGTCGTGACTGAAAATGTGCCGGCGATGCCACTCGGGTTCGGGGAGTTCGGGAAGGTCGCAGGATTCGATGAAGGGTCGCAGGCGGATGATGGCGTTGTGTCCCCAATAGTTGGCGCCAAAGAGGTGCCAGTAATTGGAGCCTGCGGCGAAGAGCGGCGCATAGAGCCGCGCGGCAAATTGCTGGATGCGGCGGAAAAAGGTCCGCCCGAGAGCCATCTGCGGGGCGGTCTGAATGAGCCCCACGCCCGGATTTTGCTCCATCATGGCGACCAACCGCGACAGCAGCCGGCCGGTCACGATGCTGTCCGCGTCGAGCACGATCATGTAGCGATATTTCGCCCCCCAGCGACGGCAGAAGTCGGCGACGTTGCCGCTCTTGCTGTTTCGCGACACGCGGCGCTTGCGGTAAAAAATCCGGCCGAAGGCGTTGAGGCGGCGGCAGAGGCTGAACCAGGCGTTTTCCTCGGCGAGCCAGTTGTCGGGCCGGTTGGAATCGCTCAGGATGAAAAAATCGAATCCGCGGGAATTGCCGCATTCCTGCAATCCCCGCCACATGGCCTCGAGTCCGCGGAACACCCGCGCGACGTCCTCGTTGTAAATGGGCAGGACCACGGCGGTGGGCGGAGGGTCCGTCAGGGTGACCGCGTCGTCGGGAATCGTGCGCGAAATTTGCGCCCGTTCTCCGCCGGTGAGCGCGAGGAGAAAACCGAAGACCACCAGCCAGAATCCGGTGGCGATTTGCTGGAAGAGGAGAACAAAAAGCACGAGCTGGACCCCTTCCAGGACGGAGATTCCTTCCGGCAAAAACGTGCGCCAGAGCAGCCAGGCGGCGAGACCGGTCGAGGCCAGAATGGCCCCGAAAAACGTGGCGCGGCGGAAGGCGACAAAGTCCGCGGTCAGCTTGCCCGGATCAAAACGTTCCTTCATGGCGCCAGGAAGCGGTCGTACGCGTAGAGCGAAAGAAAGAAGATCGCCGTCCAGATCGCGGCCGCCCGCAACACGGGTCCCCAGGCAAACTTCTGCCAGGTTTCATGGGCGATCGTCTCAAAGGCGCCAAAATTCATGTCCCGGGCCGCCATGCGGGAAAGGTCGAGATCCGGTGCGGCTTCGAGTGCGGGGGCGGCGAGGGAAGAAACGCGGACGCGGGGCCAGACGGCCGGGGCGTCCTGGGCGCGCAGGGTGACGAGGCCGCTTTCGAAGGGAAGTCCGGGAGTCGATTCGGCGACCCAGCGGGCCAGAGAGGCAAAGGTTTCCTCCATGGCGGCCTTGATGGGATGCAGGGACGGTTGCGCGGCGCAGCGGGCCCGCGCTTGTTCGATGATCCGCAAAGTCTCCCGGGTGCGGGCCTCGACACCTCCCAGTCCAAGCGCGGTCAGGTAGGCCTGCACACGCTGCGTGGCTTCATCCCACTCCGGCTGTTCCCTCAAGGTGTCCATGTGTAACTCCAGGTCTCGCTGACCGCCTGGCCGTCCCGGACGAGACGACAGAGGAATTCGTTGGGTTTGTTGTTTTCCGGCGTGCTGCCCAGAAAACTCACTCGCCAGGTCTTGTTGAAGTCGTTCCATTCGACCTTCACGTCGGTGATCTGCGCGCCGGTGGAGGAGGAACAGTCCGCCGCGGGCGCCTCCTCCGGTTTCCACGGCGTTTGCGCCGGTGCGGCAAACTCGAGGAAAAAGTGGCGGTAGTAGGCCTTGTCCTGTTCGTCCACGCGCGTGGAGATGCAGCGTCCCAGCGGTGGCAGGTCGCCGGCTTCGTTGATCCACCGGAGCACGTATTCCAATTGGACGGCCTGGAGCACGGGCGGCGGTTCGGCCGGGGCCCAGTAGGCGATGACGTTGTCCATGTATTCGTTCTTCGTTGCGAGCTGGATGAGTTTGACCGCCCCCTTGTCGAATCCCCGGACCGGCTGCACCCAGATGCTCGGACGTTTGTGATAGAGGGTTTCGAGGTCCTGGTAGTGATTGAAATCGCGGTCGCGCTGGAAGAGGCCGAATCCCCTGGGATGATCGTCTTCGAAGACGTTGAACTGCGTTTGCCGGGCCCAGGCCAGCGGACGCCACACCCACTCGCCCGTGCTGCGTTCGATGAGGAGTCCGTCGGAGTCATGTACCTCCGGCCGGAAATCGCCGAACGTGTTGCTCGTGTTTTCGCCGAACCAGAACATGCTGGTGAGCGGGGCGTAACCGACGTTTTCGCATTTCCGGCGGAAGAAGAGGACCGCCTTGACCGGCATGCGCGTTTCCGGGCCGGGATGGACCTCGAATTGATAGGCCCCGGTCACACTGGGGCTTTCCATCAGGGCGTAAACGGTCATGCGCCCGCCGAACCGATCGGGTCGTTTCAGCCAGAATTTCGTGAAGGCCGGAAACTCCTCCTTGCGCCTGTCCACGGCCGTGTCGATGGCCAGACCGCGGGCGCTGGCTCCCCAATGGGTGTCCTTCGCCAGGGCGCGAAAATAGGAGGCCCCGAGGAACGAGACCAGTTCGTCGAGAACATCCGGTTTGTTGAGCGGATAATGAATCCGAAATCCGGCGTAGCCGAGGGTTTCGGGAAAACTTTTTTTGAGGGGGCTTTTGCCGAAATCGAAAAACTCCGGCGAATACCGTAGCGGCTCGGTGGCGCTGTCGGGCAGGGCGTAAATGTGGACGGGATGTTCATGGCGCCCGCCGAGATGATAAAACCGCACCTGAAACGGCAGACCCTCCCGGCGCCAGAGGGTGCGTTCGTTTTTCCAACGGATCTCCCGCAGCTGGTCGTAGTCCAGGGCGGCAAGTTCCTTTGGCAGGGTGGGGCGGGCGGAGAGGTAATTTCCGCGGGCCATCTGCTCCGGAAGAGCCACCACATCTTCAAACGAAAACGCCTCGCGCTGACGACTGCCGATCACAATGATCAGCAGCAGCACGGTCAGGGTGCCGAACACCAAATGCGTTTTCATCCCCTATGCTAACGGAACTCCGCCGCGTCAGGATGGGTGGAAAACGAAAAAACCTTCGGCGGGGCATGGAGCCGCCGGGCCAATGCGCTTAACGGCAGGGGATTGCGGTGCCCGGGGTGTCGCCGCAATCCGGTGCTGTTTCAATGCTGGAGGAAAGGCTGGCGTCCCTCTGCTGCAAGGTGGCCGTGGCAACGGAGCGACGCGTCGCCCCAACTTGATTGAAAAAGGCTCTAAAAACGAAACTCCCTGATGCGGGCGAACCACTCCGCCAGGGCGCTGAGGCCTTCCGGGAGTTCGTTGTATCCGCGGTAGGTCAGATTGCCCAGGATGCCATAGAGGGCGAAATCCGCGTAAATCGGGGCCGTTCCGAACAGGTAGGGACGGTGCTGCAGGGTCAGATCGTAGGGTTCGAGCAGGGCGCGGGTGGTGCGGAGGAGTTCGTCGCGGCGGGCCGCCCAGTCGTCCACGCAGCCGCGGCCGAATTTGCGCTCCTTGTGGCGAATGATCATGGTGCGTTCGACCACGTCCCCGATCTCCGCGAGGTAGGGCGGATCGACCAGGCGGAAGGTGATGCCTTCGACGTCGTTTTCGAGATGGCCGACGATCAGGCGCTGAAACCCCTCGTGTTCCGCGGGAAAAAGCCGTCCACCGGCAAACTGCCGGTCCACATATCGGGCGACATCAATCGTTTCGGGACCGGATTCGTAAATGACCTTTCCGTCATGCACCAGCACGGGCACCTGATAATAGGCGCCGTTTGTCAGGGTGATGACTTCCGCACGGTCCGCGTTCGACACGTTGTGCACCTCGTGCGGAACGCCCAGGGCTTCGAGCGCGCGCGTGATGGGCAGGCAGTACGGGCTGTGAGCAAGCTGATAGACGGAGAGGCTCATAGGCAAAGTTTCGGACGCCCGCGGAAAATTACAACCCCCAAGAGCCCGCCCGCCGCAATGGGGGTGTCAGGCCCGCGGATGGAACTTCTTGTGCACGGATTTGAGATGGGTGCGGTCCACGTGCGTATAAATTTGCGTCGTCGAAATGTTCGCGTGTCCGAGCATCTCCTGAATGATGCGCAGATCGGCGCCTCCCGCCAGCAGGTGCGTGGCGAAGCTGTGCCGGAGGATGTGGGGATAGACGTTGGATTCGAGTCCGGCGCGCGCGGCGTATTGTTTCACCAACTGCCAGATGCGCTGATTGGTGAGCTTTTTGCCGCGGACGGACAAAAAGACCTCCCCGCCGGTTTTTTTTCCGACGAGCTGCGGACGTTCGACGGCGAGATAACGCTCGATGGCCTCGCGGGCCTTGGATCCCACGGGAACGAGGCGCGTTTTGTTGCCCTTGCCGGTGACCCGCACAAACCCCTCTTCGAGATGCAGGGCTTCGAGCCGGAGATTGCACAACTCCGAAACGCGGAGGCCGCTGGCATAGAGCAGTTCAAGAATGGCGCGGTCGCGGAGGCCGAGGGGATCCGATTCGGTGACACTTTCCAGCAGGCGCTCGATCTGGTCCCGGTTGAGGGTTTCCGGCAGGTGGGCCTCGATACGCGGGGTGGCCAGGTGCTCGGCGGGATCGTCGCGCAGGATGTTGCGGGCCGTGAGGAAGCGGAAGAAAATCCGGAGGGCGACGGCCTCGAGTTTGATGGAGGCGGGGGCGAGGCCGCTCCGTTTGCGCCAGGTGAGGTAGTCGGTGAGGTGTCCCGGCCGGACGTCCTGCAGCGAGATTTTGGCCACCTTTTCCAGCCAGCCGCCGAAGGATTCCAGCGACTGCTGGGTGGACAGTTGGTAATTGACGGACAGGCCGCGTTCGACGGCGAGGTAGGCGATGAAGTTTTCGATCTGCTCGGTCAGCAAGGCACGATGGGTTGGGAGGGATTGAACCACAGGGACCCGGCGGGCACAGGCAAAATCGACCGGGTCTGCCCGCGGATTCCGGGGGGAGGATGTGGAACGCGCTGGATTTTTTCGATTCATGGTGAATAGTTTGCCGCGTTCATGCCCTGGTTCACCTTCAGCTTTCCGGATTTCGCCTATGCCTTCCTCAGCGTGTTGCTGGAAGGGGTTCCGTTCATCCTGCTGGGGACGATTCTTTCCGGGATCATCGATGAATTTCTGCCGTCCAGGGTGATGGTCCGCTATCTCCCGAAGAACGTCTTCCTGGGAGTATGCCTGAGCGGGGTGATGGGAATGGTTTTCCCGATGTGCGAGTGCGGCATTGTTCCGGTGATCCGGCGATTGATGGCCAAGGGGCTGCCGGTGGCCAATGCCATCGCCTACATGCTGGCGGCGCCCATCGTGAATCCCATCGTCGCCCTGAGCACCTACGCGGCCTTCCGGGGCATGGGCGCGGCGGAGTTTACGGTACTGCGGCTGGGCATCGGATATTTCGTGGCGGTGCTGGTGGCCTTTGCGGTGCACAACCTGCCGGTGCGCACGGTCCTCCGGGACGGCATTGTGGCGGGGGAAGACGAACACGACCATGTCCGCGGCGGGCGACCGCTGGTGCGGATCGGCAATGCCCTGCGGGTGGCCGTGAAGGATTTCATGGACGTGATGGTGTATTTTGTCCTCGGCGTGGCCATTTCCGCCCTGTTCAGCACCGGCGTGAATCAGGAAATCATCATGCCGCTGGCCCTCAATGAGTGGCTCGCCGTGTTTTCGCTCATGGGCCTCGCGGTGATCCTGTCGTTGTGCAGCACCTCGGACGCCTTCATTGCCGCCACCTTTGTGGCCTTTCCGGCCGTCGCGAAACTGGCCTTCCTGGTGCTGGGACCCATGTTTGACCTGAAAATGCTGTTCATGTACAGCGCGGTCTTCAAAAAGCGCTTTGTCATCGGCCTTGGCGTGGGTCTATTTGTTCTCGTCGGTCTCATTTGTGTGCGATTGACGGTTTTGAAACTATGACGGCGGTCATCCAGCGTTGGATTTCGGCGACGGTCCTCGTCACCTGGGGAGCGGTGCTCACCTATTTTTGCTTCACCGGTCGGGTGGCATCCTACCTGCATCCGGCCTTCCATCCTTGGACGCTGGCTTCGGGCATCGTCATGCTGCTGATGGCGGCGGGGGTGTTGTTTCTTCCCCGGAGAGAGGAGGAGTCCCCGCATGACCCCGCCCACGGCTGGAAGGTGCTCGGCGAGGATGATCATTCCTGCTGCGGTCACGACCACTCCCCTCATGCGCAGGGGGAGGCGTGTTGTGGTCACGACCACCATCATGAACACGCCGCGGGCTGCTGTGGTCACGACCACGACGATCGGAAACTGCGGATCGTGCCGGCCCTGATTCTCATCGTGCCGCTCTTGGTGGCGGCCACGGTTTCCCCGAGTCAGTTTGGAGCGACGGTGGTGGCCAACCGCGGTTTCGTGCAAAACATTCAGGATCTGCCGGGATACCAACCGTATTTTGAGCCGGCCCTGCCGACCGAGGATGGTTCGGCGGGTCCGACCGAGACCAAGCCGAGTTCGAGCTATCTGCCGCGCAATGAGGCCGGCCAAATCACGGCCCAAACGGTGGATCTTCTGTATGCGGCCGAGGAACCGGCCATGCGCGAGGACTTCGACGGAAAGGAGGTTGAAATGATCGGCCAATACATGCCCGCGAAGGAAAACAATCCGAAGGGCAACCGATTCAATCTCGTTCGCATGTTTGTGATGTGCTGTGCGGCGGACGCCCGTCCGGTGGCGGTGAGCGTGGAGACGGATCAGATGCCCCAGACTTCGGAAATGTCCTGGGTCAAGGTGGTCGGCAAGGCGACATTCCCGCTGGAGGGAGGCCGGCGCATTCCCGTGGTGGTGGCGCAAAGCATAACGCCGTGCGAACCGCCGCCGGAGTCGTTCATCTACTGAAACGTGAAAACCTTTCTTGCCTGCCTTTTCCTGCCGCTGGTCGCCCTGGCGGAATTTCGCGGGGCCTGGGTGGCCTCGGTGCACAACATCAATTTTCCGTCCAAACAGGGACTATCCCCGGAGGCGCAGAAGGCGCAGATCGTGCGCATTCTCGACACGGCGAAGCGCTGCCGCCTCAATGCGCTGATGGTGCAGGTGCGTCCGGAGGGGGACGCGCTGTATGCCTCGAGCCACGAGCCGTGGAGCCGGTATCTGACCGGCACGCAGGGAGCATCGCCGGGATTTGATCCGCTGGCCTATTTCATCGCCGAGGGAAAAAAACGGGGCATCGCCATCCATGCGTGGATCAATCCCTACCGGGCGGCGGCGAATGCGGGGCACGGACGGGTGGGGCACCACATCAGCCGTCGTTATCCCCACTACGCCTACAAGATCGGCAATGTGCTGTGGATGGATCCGGGCGCGCCCGAAGTGCAGAACCACATCATCAACGTCGTGCGTGACCTGCTGCGGCGCTACGACATCGCCGGCGTGCACTTCGACGACTATTTTTACCCGTATCCCAACGCCGGCAAGGTTCCGGTGTTTCCGGACGACGCCACCTACGCGGCCTATCGGTCCCGGGGTGGCTCCCTCGGCAAGGCGGACTGGCGGCGCGAAAATGTCAACAGTCTGATTCGGCGCGTGGGGCAGGTGGTGCGCACGGAAAAGCCGGGCGCGCTTTTCGGGGTGAGTCCGTTCGGCATCTACCGGCCGGGGGTGCCTCAAGGCACCACGGCGGGCGTGGACCAGTTCAATCACCTTTACAGCGATCCTCTGAAATGGATGCGCGAGGGCTGGATCGATTACCTGGCGCCGCAGCTGTATTGGCGGGACGGCGGCCCGCAGAGTTTTTCGCTGCTGCTGTCGTGGTGGCGCAGTCCCCAGGCCAATCCGCGCGGCGTGCCGATCTGGCCGGGCATTGCGGTGGACCGTCTCACCGAAAAGGGCTGGCCGGTGGAGGAAATTGCCCGTCAGTTGCGCATCGAACGGACCACGGGGGCGGGCTCGTCACGGGGCGTGATTTTCTGGAGCATGCGGGCCCTGCTCAACAATACGAAGGGCGTCGATGCCGTCATCGCGGGCTCGTAGGCCCCTGTTCCCATGAGGCTCCTCCTGGCCGCCTGTCTGCTCGCACTGTGCGGTCCGGCCGCGGCGGAATGGCGCGTGGCGGAGCCGGGATGGACATACGAATTTCCCCGCGATCACGGCAACCATCCCGGCTTCCGCACGGAATGGTGGTATTTCACCGGCAATTTGCGGGCGCAGGACGGACGGGAGTTCGGGTACCAACTGACCTTCTTCCGTCAGGGTGTCGGACACGGGGAGGATCGCATTCCGCTTTCCCGCTTTGTGACCCGGGACATCAAATTCGCCCATTTTGCGGTGACCGACCTCGCCGCGGGACGCTTTCATTTTTTCCAGAAAATTTCCCGCGGGGCCTATGGAGACGCGGGGTTCGGCCGGAACGGCCGCCTGGCCTGGATTGAAGACTGGTCCTGCGAGGGCGGGGAAACCTTCACCCTGCGGGCCTCCGAGGGCGACGTGGCCGTGGAACTGACGCTGCGTCCGCGCAAACCTCCCGTGATCCACGGCGAGGACGGAATCAGCCGCAAGGGCGGGGGAGCCGGACAGGCGTCGCATTATTATTCCCTCACGCGGATGGAAACGGCCGGGGTGATCCGGCTGGGTCGGGAGACGATCCCGGTCTCCGGCGAAAGCTGGTTCGATCACGAATGGGCCACCAATCAACTGGGGGAAAATCAGGTCGGATGGGATTGGTTCAGCCTGCAGTTGGACGACGGCGGCGAGCTGATGCTTTTTCAACTGCGTACCCGCGGCGGCGGACGGGATCCGCATTCGGCGGGAACCTTTGTGGATGCCGACGGACGGGTCACTCCTTTGGACAGCGCGGCATTCATCCTGGAACCGACCGCGTTCTGGAAGAGCGCCGGGACGGGCGCCGAGTATCCGACGGCGTGGCGGATGGAAGTGAAGGCGCTGGATCTGAAGTTGGCGGTCCGGGCCGCCCAGGAAAACCAGGAGCTCCTTTTGCAGCCGATCACGTATTGGGAGGGCGCCGTGCGGGCGACCGGTTCGCGGGGCGGTCGGGCGGTTTCCGGTCAGGGCTATCTCGAAATGACCGGCTATGCCACCCCGGTGCGCGGCATGCAGGAGGGACGCTGACGGCCCGTTATTTCCGTAGCGGGAAGACGCACGGACAGGCGCCGTACATTTCGGCGAAAGCCTTGGAGAAATGGCTGAGACTGGAATACCCGACCGCCATGGCCGCCTCGGTGACATTGCATTGGCCGGTGCGCAGCAGTTCCGACGCGCGTTCGAGACGCAGGTTGCGCAGGTAGCGGGAAATGGTCATGCCGGTGTTTTCCGAGAAAATCCGGCTGAGGTAAAACGGACTGCAACCGACCTTGCGTCCCAGTTCGGCCAGGGTGGGGGGACTCTCGAGATCCGCCGCCAGAATCCGCTTCACCTGCTCGACCCGTTCCATGGCGAGGCGCTTGTGGCGCTGACAGAACATTTCCGGATCGGGTTCGGTGAGGGTGTGAGCCGCGATCTCGAGGATCTTGGCGTGAAACCAAAAGCCGACCGCCGGACCGGAAAGCGGCGGGTTCAGCATTTCCTCGGCGGTCGTGCGTACGCGATGGTGCATGGGGAGCTCCCTAGCCCGGCGGGCGCCGGAGGAGCCCTCGAGGAAATCCCGCGTTGTGCGGTTGAGCGTGTCTTCGTGTCCCCGCACGGCGGCCGTGAGCCAGTCCCGCGACATCTCCACCGTAAGAAAACGATGACGCTGGGCGGGATGCCGGTCGGCCCGCAGACTGTCGGGAGCGGCGACATATTGCGCCACCGTCTGCGGATTCACCACCGTGGTCTGCGAGCGCCGCTCGTGGATCGTGCCGCAACCTTCAAAATTGACACAGATTTCAAGGCTTTCGGGGTGAAAACTCTCCGACCAAGGGAGCGCCTTTTCACATTCGAAATCGTGCCACTCGATGCTCACCCCCTCTTTTCGGAAATTGCCGAAAATCGGTCGCCATTCGCCCTGTACCCCCGCCCAGACGGAGGCTTCGTGAAATGGTTTTTCCTGCGGCACGAATCCATGGATAATGAGATTCTGTCTCAACTTCAAGGGGAAAGGTGCTTTTGACGGAGGGCCGTCGTCCACTTGCCTTTGCCGCGGGGTCGAACTACCGTGGGGTCTGTGGATACCGCAACGCCTCCGGTCAAATATCGCGTCGGCAACGAGAAACTCATCCGGGTTCGCGACGCCGCCAGCGCGCGTCTGCGGGCGCTTCTGGAAAAACAGGGTCGTGCCCACGGGGCCCTGCGGGTGGCGGTGATTGGAGGCGGCTGTTCCGGTCTGCAATACAAGATGGACCTCGTGGACGGACCGGCCGACCGGGACATTGTGGTGGAGTCCAACAATGTCCGTGTTGTCATTGATCCGAAAAGCGCCCTTTTTGTGAGCGGTTCGGAGCTGGATTACAGCGACGACCTGCAGAAGGGCGGCTTCAAGGTCTCGAATCCGAATGCCGTGGCGCATTGTTCCTGCGGCGAGAGTTTTTCGGCGTGACGGATTGTTTTGCCCTTCTTGGTCTGCCCAGGCGGCCTGTGGTGGATGCGGGAACCCTGCAGGAAAACTACCTGCGTCTGGCCGCGGCCGCACATCCCGATGCGACGGGGGGCGATGTCGAAAAATTCCGCGCCCTCCAGGAGGCGCGCGCCGTGCTGCTGGATCCCGCCCGGCGTCTCCGGCACCTGCTGGAACTGGAAGGCGCCGACCCGGCGGGCCCGGGAGGCGGCCCTCCGCCCGCCGATCTTTTTCTGGAGGTGGCGGGGGCTCTGGAGGCGGCGAAAAATTTCCTGAAACGCCCGGCGTCCCAATCCGCCATTGCCCGCGCCGCGCAGGCCGCGGAACGGGCGGCGGTGGTCAACCGGCTGGAGCTTGCCACCGCCGCGGTCGAAACCCGGTGGAACCTCCGGGAGGAACGCCTCCGGGAATTGGACGGGCGGTGGCCGGACGCCGACCGGGCCGAACTGGCACGCCTGGCCGGCGAACTGGTTTTCCTGGCGCGCTGGAAGCGGGAATTGCGCGAGCGGAATTTCCAGATCCGCGCGCAATCCGGGGCCTGATGCCGGAATTCCGGAGATGAGCGTTGAACGTTCCGCCCGGAGCGTTCAGCTTGATCGCATGATCGTCGGTATTGATCTCGGCACCACCAACTCACTCATCGGAGCGATGGACTCCGGCTTTCCGGTTTTGTTTGCGGATGAAACCGGCCGCCGGCTGACGCCCTCGGTCGTCTGGTTCCGGCCGGATGGCCCGCCCGTGGTGGGCGGGGAGGCCCTCGCGCATCGCGACGAGGCGGTGACGTCGGTGAAGCGCCTGATGGGACGGCAGAAAAACGCCGGACCGCACGGCGAATCGCCGGAGGAAATTTCCGCGCTCATTCTGAAAAAACTCAAGGCCGACGCCGAGCGGGCCCTGGGGATTGCGGTGACGCGGGCCGTCATCACCGTGCCCGCCTATTTCAACGACAGCCAGCGGGCGGCCACCAAACGGGCGGGGGAACTGGCGGGATTCACCGTGGAGCGTCTGCTGGCCGAGCCGACCGCCGCGGCTCTGGCCTACGGACTCGACCGGCTCGGCGAGAAATCCCGCGTGGCCGTTTACGACCTGGGCGGAGGCACGTTCGACATTTCGATTCTCGAGTTGAGCGGGGGGGTGTTTAATGTTCTGTCCACCAATGGGGACACCCAGTTGGGGGGTGACGACCTGGACCGCGCCATTGCCGCGGAGTTTGGCATCGATCTGGAGGAGGCCCGGCGGCGCAAGGAGGCCCCGGACCGGGATCCGCGCCTCGACGCCGTCTGCCGGCCCATCATCGAACGCACCCGCGCGCTGTGTCTGCGCTCGTTGCATGACGCCCACCTTGGGGTCGGTGATCTCGACGAGGTGATTCTGGTGGGCGGGGCGACGCGCTTTCCGCTCGTGCGGGAGTTTGTGCGCGAGCTTTTCCAGCGCGAACCCAACATCAGCCAGCATCCCGACGAGGCGGTGGCCCTCGGGGCGGTCATCCAGGCCGGCATCCTCGAAGGCGCCGTGCAGAATGTGACCCTGCTCGATGTCACGCCGCTTTCGCTCGGGATCGAAACCTTCGGCGGGCTGATGAACGTGTTGATTCCGCGCAACACCACGATCCCGTGCAAGGCCGGGGAAATGTTCACCAATGCCGCCGCGAACCAGACCACGATGCGCATCTCGGTCCTGCAGGGAGAGCGCGAAATGGCGCGCGACAACTGGAAGCTGGGCGAATTCGAGATCGCCTTCACCCCGGCCCCGCGCGGCCAGGCGCGCGTGGGAGTCCAGTTTGAGATCGACGCCAGCGGACTCCTGCACGTGCTGGCCCGCGACATCGCCACCGGCAGGGACACCAGAGTCGAAATTCAGAGCGCCGTTGAGGTGAGCGACGAAGCGGTGGAGAAAATGCTCGCCGAATCGCTCGAACACGCCTTCGAGGACATGGACGACCGGCAGTTCACCGAGGCGTGCCTGAAGGCGGATGAAATGCTGCCCGCCGTGGACACCGCCCTGCAACGTCTCGGCGCCGAGGTCACGGAGGACGAGCGGGCCGCCATTGCCGGACTGGTGGAAAAGGTGCGGCGCGCCCGGGAGGAGCGGTCGTTGCGAAAATTGAAAACCGCCCTCAACGAACTCGACAAGGCCACCGAACCCCTGGCGGCGCGGCTGGTGGAAGCCGTCATGGAAGGCCGGCTCTAGCCGGTGGGAATTCGGGACAGGAAAAAGGGGACGTTGGCGTTCAGGCGTTGGCCGGCTCGGATCCGGTATCCGGTCCGAAGCCGGCGGTTTGATGCGGTTTTGTCCGGCCCCCGCGGCCGTGGCCCCGGGACTCCAACGTTGACGACCGGGGGCGGGGCCAACATCCTTTCCGGGTGAGCTTTGATCTGCCTCTGCGTCCCCGTCGTCTGCGCCGCACGGCCGCGCTGCGCCGGCTGGTGCGGGAGACCCGCGTTTCCGCGGACGACCTGATTTATCCGCTTTTTGTCCACGAAGGTTCCCAAAATGTGGACGTCCCTTCCATGCCGGGCGTGGTGCGCCACTCGGCGGATTCGCTGGTGCGGGAATGCGAGGCCGCCCGGACCGCGGGGATTCCGGCCGTGGCGGTTTTTCCGGCGATCGATTCCTCCCTGAAGGACCCGCAGGGTTCCGTTGGCCTCGCGGAGGACGGCCTGCTTTATCGCGCCGTGCGCCGCATCAAGGCCGAGCTGCCGGACCTGCTTGTCATCACCGACGTCGCGCTGGACCCCTATACGTCCCACGGACATGACGGTGTGCTGACCCCGGACGGTTCCGATGTGGACAATGACGCCACGGTGGAAATCCTCTGTCGGCTGGCCGTGGCGGAGGCCCGGGCGGGCGCCGACATCGTGGCGCCGTCCGACATGATGGACGGACGCGTGGGGGCCATCCGGTCCGCCCTCGATGAGGCGGGTTTTTCGCAGGTTGCCATCCTTTCGTACGCCGCCAAATACGCCTCGGCCTATTACGGTCCCTTCCGCGACGCCGTGGGCAGCAAGATCGGCGGAGACTCCATCAGCAAGGCCAGCTATCAGATGGATCCGGCCAACTCCCTCGAGGCCCTGCGGGAGGTGGTCCTCGACGAACGCGAGGGCGCCGACATTGTCATGGTCAAACCCGCCGGAGCCTACCTCGATGTCATCCGGGCGGTACGCGAGGCCACCCGACTGCCCGTCGCGGCCTATCAGGTGAGCGGCGAATACGCGCAGATCCACGCCGCGGCCCGGCTGGGTTGGCTCGATTACGAACGCACCCGCGACGAAAGCCTGCTCGCCATCAAACGCGCCGGTGCGGACATGATCCTGACCTACTTCGCGCGCGAAGTGGCGGAACGTTTGGGGGCCTGAAGGTCAGGCCGACCCGACGCGCGGTCCGCGGTGTCCCTGAAAACTGACAAACCGAAGTCCTAACACTCCTACGTATACTTCACGACCTCCTCGATGGTCGTCTCGCCGTCGTAAATGCAGCGGAGACCGTCCTCGCGCAGGGTCGTCATGCCGAGTTCAATGGCCTTCTGGCGCATCACCACGCCCGGGGCGCGGGCGTTGATCAGTTCACGCAGGGGATCGGTGATCTTGAGAAGTTCATAGATGCCCTTGCGGCCCTTGTATCCGGTCATGTTGCAGTTCTCACACCCCTTGCCGTAGAAGAAGTTCTTGTCGCCGATGTCGTGGACCGAGAGTCCCAGCGATTGCAGGACGTTTTCGGTGGGCTCGTAGGCGGAGCGGCAGGTGGTGCAGATCTTGCGGATGAGACGCTGCGCGAGCACGCATTCCAGGGACGCGGAAATGAGGAAGGGTTCGACGCCCATGTCCACGAGACGGGTGACCGCGCCGGTGGAGTCGTTGGTGTGAAGCGTCGTAAAGACAAGGTGACCCGTGAGCGAGGCCTGGATGGAAATCTGGGCGGTCTCCGTGTCGCGGGTTTCCCCCACGAGAATGCGGTCGGGGTCCTGACGCAGGAAGGCGCGCAGGATGCGGGCAAACGTCAGTCCGATCGTTTCGTTGATCGGCACCTGAATGATGCCGTCGATTTCGTATTCCACCGGATCCTCCGCCGTGAGCAGCTTGGAGTCCACGGTGTTGATCTTGCGCAGGCAGGAATAGAGGGTCGTGGTTTTTCCCGAACCGGTCGGACCGGTCACGATGAAGATGCCGTTGGGCTTCTGGATGACCTCGAGAATGTGATTGTAGACGTAGTCGGGCATCCCGAGCGACTCCAGCTCGAGATTGACCGCGGAGCGGTCCAGCACGCGGAGCACCACGCTTTCCCCGAAGGTCGTCGGGAGGGTGGAAACACGGAGGTCCACCTGTTTGCCGTTGACCACACGCTGAATGCGGCCGTCCTGCGGCAGGCGGCGTTCGGCGATGTTGAGATTCGCCATGACCTTCACGCGCGAAATCACCGGCAGCGCAAGATGACGGGGCGGGGGATCCATCTCGTAAAGGGCGCCGTCCACGCGGTAGCGGATCTTGAACTCGGTTTCGAAGGGCTCGAAGTGGATGTCGCTCGCCCGGGCGGCGATGGCCTTGTCGAGAATCAGGTCGACGAAGCGGATGATCGGCGCCGCGTTGGCCTCGGCGGCCACGGCCTGGGCGTTGAAAGTATCGCCCCCGTCGTCCACGGTCACCTCGGGGTTTTCACCGAGCTGCCCGATGATGTCCTCCATGCTGGTGACCTCGGAGCCGTAGTACTCCTTGATCAGATTCCGCACCTTGTAGGGCGGGGCGATGACGACGTGAATGTCGCGGCCGAGGGCAAACCGCAGGTCCTCCGGCGTCTGCGTGTCCAGCGGGTCGGACAGGGCGACATAAATGGTGTTTTCGGAGGCGCCGACGGGGAGCGCGCCGTGCAGGCGGGCGAGACCGGCCGGGATGAGGTGGAGGGTGTGGGAATCGCCGTCGAAAACATCGAGGTCGACGACCTCCGTGCCGAGGGATTCCGCGAGCAGTTGGTAAAACTGCCCTTCGGTCATCTGACCGCTTTCGACCATCACCTGCTCGATGGGCTTTTCACTGGTGACGGATTCCTGAATGTAATAATGAGCCTGTTCGGGGGTGATCCAGCCCGCGTCCAGAAAGATGTCGGTGACTTGCTTGGCGTCCATGGTGCGCTGCGCGAATGAAAGTTAATCGAAAAGGGGAAGGGGAACGGGAGTGAATCTCATGGTTCCCTAGTCCGTGTCGGTCATGGTGGTGGTGATGACCTCCTCCGCCGTGGTCATGCCGGCGAGCACCTTGCGCACGCCGTCCTCGCGGAGGGTGCGCATGCCGAGCTCGCGGGCGCGTGTCCGGAGCTGGATGGTGGTGGCCCCGTTGATGATCATGTGACGGATTTCGTCGTCCACGGTGAACAGCTCGAAAATGCCGCGCCGTCCCTTGTAGCCCTTGCCGCGGCATTGCTCGCAGCCATGGGGTTTCATGATCGTCGCCTCGGAGAGCTGGTTCACATCGATGCGGAGGGTGCGGGCCTCGTATTCGGAGAGTTCCCCGGGTTCCTTGCAGTTGGGACAGAGGCGCCGGACGAGGCGCTGGGCCAGGGCGGCGCGCACCGAGCTCGAAACGAGGAACGGCTTGATGCCGATGTCGACGAGACGGGCAATGGCGCCGGGCGCATCGTTGGTGTGAAGGGTGGAAAGCACGAGGTGACCGGTGAGGCTGGCATTGATGGCAATGCTGGCCGTCTCCAGGTCGCGGATCTCACCGATCATGATGATGTTCGGTGCCTGGCGCAGGATGGAGCGCAGCGCCGCCGGGAAGGTCATGCCGATCTCGGCGTTCACCGGAACCTGGTTGATGCCGCTGAGCTGGTATTCGACCGGATCCTCGACCGTGATGATCTTCCGGTCCGGCTTGTTCATGTAATGCAGCGACGCGTAGAGCGTGGTCGTTTTGCCGGAGCCGGTGGGACCGGTGACCAGCAGGATGCCGTCGGGCAGGTTGATCAGCCGCTCGAACTTCACCTGGTCGTCGGAGAGGAAGCCGAGGTCCGGCAGACCCAGCATGAGCGAGGTCTTGTCGAGAATACGCATGACGATGCTTTCGCCGTGCACCGTCGGAATGCTGGAAACACGGAGGTCCAGCGCCTTTTGCCCGAGTTTGACCTGGATGCGTCCGTCCTGCGGCAGACGTTTTTCCGCGATGCTCATGGAGCCGGACATGATCTTCAGCCGGCTGATGATGGCGGAGTGCAGCTTTTTCGGCGGGCTGTGCATTTCCTGCAGCACGCCGTCGATGCGGAAGCGGACGCGGAACTTGTTTTCCAGCGGCTCGAGGTGAATGTCGCTGGCCCGGTTGGTGTAGGCTTCCAGCAGGAGGGTCGACACCATCTTGATGATCGGGGCGTCGCCTTCGGTGGCCTCGCCCTCGGCCATGAGCAGTTCGTTCGACTCGCTCTCCGCCTCGGAGCCCTCCGGGCTGCCGTAGAATTCCTGAATGGCCTTCTGGATGGCCTCGGGGGTTGCGCAGACAAATTCGATGTCGCGGTTGAGGAGGGCATACAGGGCGTCGGCCGTCTCCATATCCATCGGGTCGCCGATGGCCACCACCAGCGTGTCATCGTGGAGCGCGATGGGCACGGCCCGGAACCGTTTGGCGGCTTCGACGTCCATGGCTTCGAGCACATCGGGCGGGGGAGCCACCGCACTCAGGTCGACGAATTCCATCCCGTTCTGCGCGGCCAGCGTGCGGGAGACGTCTTCCTGGGTGATCAGGCCGAGGTTGATCAGCTCTTTGACGACGCTGCCGCCGCCGGATTTGGCGCGGGCTTCGGCGACCTGGCTTTGCGTAATGAGACCAACATCCTGGAGGATTTCTACAACGTATTCTTCGTTATGAGCCACTTGTGCTGAGGATTCGGAACACGATTGCGGAACTGAAGCGGAGGGTCAACAGACAACTTGCGAGTTTTCACGTTGTTTGCGCCGGAAGGCCCTCCCCCCGAAAAAATTACCGTGATTTCGGTATTGATCCTTTGGCGGAGCTCGCTACAAAGCGACGCGTGTCCCCCAAATATCGGACTTACTTGATTTTCGGAGCTCCCGGGAGCGGGAAGGGAACCCAAGGCAAAACCCTGGGAAACATTCCCCGCTTCTTCCACTGCGCCTGTGGCGACGTCTTTCGGTCCCTTGACACCCGGACCCCGCTCGGCAGGGCCTTCCTCGAATACTCCAGCCGGGGGGAGCTGGTGCCCGATGAACTGACGGTCGAGCTGTGGCGCGTGCGCATCCAGCAGTGCGTCAAAACGTTTTTGTTCAAGCCGGACATCGACTTTCTGGTTCTGGACGGCATTCCGCGCAACATCCGGCAGGCCGAACTCATGAAACCCATCATCGATGTACGCAAGGTCTTCCATCTGAGCTGCCCCGACCGCAGCAAGCTCGTGACCCGGCTGAAAAAGCGCGCCATCAAGGACAACCGTCTCGACGACGCCAACGAGGAGGTCATTCGCCACCGTCTCGAAACCTACGAGCGCGAATCGAAACCGCTTCTTGAGTACTACGGGTCCGACCTCATCGTGCCGATCGACGCCACCGAACCGCCCGTGGTGGTGCTCAGCCAGATCATTTCGCACATCGTGGCCGACCGCCGTCACCCCGGGGAATTCACGGAACACGGCTTGCCGGAAAACTGATCCGCCCCGCGGGTCACTTCTTGCGGTCCTCCTGCGTGGAGGTCCAGAAATACTTGAGCGACGGGGTGGAATTGCGGGGGAGCGAGGAACTGAAGCGCGCCGTGTCGATTTCCTTCGGCTTCGGAAAAATGGTGTCGTTCCTTCCCTTGATGCGGGCCCGGAACAGGAAGGCGATCACGCCCTTCTGGGAGCGGTCGAAGTAGCGGACGAAACTCAGCGAGTCGATCTTGAGCCCGGTCTCCTCAAGAACCTCGCGCTTGGCCGCCTGATGGAGCGATTCCCGCGGGCGCACCTTCCCCCCCGGCAGGGTCCAAAGTTTGCGGCCTCCCAGCTGCTTGAGCAACAGGACCTCGCCAAACTGGTTCTCGATCCAAACCATGACCGAGACTTCCTTGACCGCCTTGAATTTTCCCGCGCGACTGGAACGACTGCCTTCCACTGAAGTGAATTTAAACCCTCTATTCTGCAACGAATGCCGCGGCAGGGAAAGGTTTAAATCGCAAAACCCTCCCCGAACGCCGGAAATTTTTCATTCCAGCTCGAAATTGATGTTCACGGTGTAGGCGCCGCCGGAGCCGAGGCCGGGCGGCAGGGGATCGATCTGCAGGACGTTGCGGGCGGCGGCCAGCACCGATTCGTCCATCACCACGTTGCCGCTGGATTTGAGAATCTTGAAGTCGGAGATCCGTCCGTTTTTCTCGATGCGGATCTGCAGCGTGGTGACGAAGGTTTTGGCGTTTCCGAAAATCGATTTCGGCTGCTCCCATTGACTGTAGAACCGGTCGTGGATCAATTCATGATACCACCCGAACTGGGAGGATCCCCCGCCGGCGCTTCCGGCCTTGGACGCCGATCCGTCCCCGCTCTGGGCCTGGCCGGTGCCTTTGGAGTTGGACGTGCCCGCCTTCGCATTCGGCACGGGGGTTCCCGAGGCCTTGGCGGTGCCGGCCGGCTTGGGAGACGCCTTCGGGGTGGCCTTGGGAGAGGCGGCCGGCGAGGCCTTCGGGCTCGGTTTGGGAGAAGCCTTGGGCGTGGGCTTCGGCGTGGGCGACGGCTTTGGAGTGGGTTTGGGAGTCGGTTTGGGCGTGGGTTTGGGNGTNGGTTTGGGCGTGGGTTTGGGCGTGGGTTTGGGCGTGGGTTTGGGCGTGGGCGTAGGGGTGGCCGTCGGTTTGGGGGTCGGCGTTGGTGTTGGTGTTGGCGTTGGTGTTGGCGTGGGAGTGGCCAGCGGAATGGTGTCCTCCGCCGGAACCGGTTCCGGCGTTGGAGGTGGAGGTTCGGGGGTGGGTTCCGGCGTGGGCGGAGGCGGCTCCGGGGTGGGTTCGGGAGTCGGTTCCGGTGTGGGTTCAGGCTGGTCCTCGGGCTCCGGGTCCGCGGTGTTGATCTCCGCGGCGGCGGCCGCGGTAAAGGCTCCGGGGTCCATCCAAATGATGTTTTCCCCGACGGGAACGACCTCTTTGGGAATCGAAAAATAAAGAAGTCCGCCGATCAGCGCGACGTGCAGGAGGGCGACAATAACGAGGTTCCGCCGGAAGCGCGGGTCGTTCATCGGTCAGAGTGAGCGGACTGGCTCGGAAGCGGAGGGACGGACGGTCATTCCGGCTTCTCCGAAGTTTCCTCGGGCCGTGTCATGACTCCGACGCGGCTGATGCCGACGCGTTTGAGCACGTCCATGACTCCGACGAATTTCTGGATGGCGAGATCGCGGTCGGGCCGGACCATCACGGAAATCTGCGGGTCCGCGGCCTTGAGGGCGGCGAGCTGGACTTCGAGGTCGGAGAGGGTGGTGACCTGGTTGTTGAGCTTGATGACGTCGTTGCGGTCCATCTCGATCATCTGGACCTCGGCCGGGTTCACCTCCGTTTTGGCGGTGGAACTGGTGGGCACCACCAGGTCGACGCTGTTTTCCATCATGGGCGTCGTGATCATGAAGATGATCAGCAGAACGAAGCACAGGTCGAGCAGCGGGGTCACATTCAACTCCGTGAGCGAGTGCAGGGCATTGCGATTGCTGAAGCGGCGCATGATCAGAACGGCTTCCGGACCTCGCGGGTCCCGTGTTCCACAAAACGGTGCTCGATTTCCGAGGCGAGTTCGCCGGCGAAATTCTCGGCCTGCACGACCATGGAGCGGACGCTGGTGACGAGAAAATTGTAGCCGAACATGGCCGGAATGGCGACGAGGAGACCGACGACGGTGGTGATGAGGGCGCCGGAGACACCGGGCGCCATGGCGGCAAGGTTGGCGCTGCCGGACTGGGCCACGCCACTGAAGGCGTCCATCACGCCCCAGACCGTGCCGAGCAGTCCGAGGAAGGGCGCGCCGCTCACCGCGGTGGACAGGATGATCATCTGGGACTCGAGCTTGAGGCCCGCCTCGCCGATGGCGCGCTCCATGGCGGCCTGCACGGCGCGCATTTGCGCGGGTGTGATCTTGTCCGCGCTTTCCAGCCGGGCCCGGTAGGTTTCGTCAACCTCGGTCGATCCCAGCATCTGGAAGCAAAGTTCCTGGCAGCCCGCCTCGTAGATCTCAAAGAGTGGGGAGCCGTCAAAGCGGACGCCCTGTTCGTAGAGCCGCAGCGGTGTCCGGTCGCGGTGGAACGCGGCGGAAAAGCGGTCCGACTGCCGTTTCGCGAAATTCAGGACGCGGAATTTCGTCACCATCACCGTCCAGCTGAAGATGGACGCAAGGAACAGCCCCAGCAGTACGGCTTTGCCTTCGAAGGTTGATTTTTCAAAGGCATAATACAACCCCGTTGCCAGTGTGAACGAGAAACCCGTCATTTCCCGATCCACCTAAACAAGAACGGACACAAACCGGGAGAAAAAAATTCCGCCGCCCGGCGTGACGTCCCCGCATTTTCGGCGCAAAGCCGTTGCCCCCGGACCGGTTCCCGTTTATTGCTCCGGACATGACGCTTCGATTTCTGGCCGCCGTCCTTCTTGTGTTCAGCATCCCCCTGGTGCGGGCGCAGGAGGGGCCGCCGCGTGACAATCCCTACGACGTGATCAGCAAGGTGTTCGCCCCCTTCTGGAGCGTGCTGCTGGCGCCGACCGGTCCGAACCGGGCGTGCACCATGACGATCGTCATGACCGAGGTCACCGGGCGCCTGCCCAAGCAGATGGAGGGCGCCACATTGAAGGCCGCCGTGGAGTTTCCCGACAAGGTGCGCCTGCAGGCGCCGGTGCTGGGCGAGGAAATCACCGTCTGCCGCAATGGCGATGAAGTCTGGGCCACGCCGGGCGCCAAGGTCGAATTCCTGCTCAAGCAGTTCAAGGTGAAGCCGCCCCCGACCCGGAAAAACAAAACCCCGATCTACCTGCCGGTCACTCCGCAGCAGGCCATCTTCCTGCCGGCGCTCTTCAGCATCATCAAGGCCGACCAGGCGGAAATTTCCCCGCTCAACGGTGAGGAATGCCGCGTCATCACGGCCGGCCTGATGCCGGAGCTTGCGAAGGCGGCCCGGGCGGAGGGCTTTCGTGCCCAGATGTGGGTCGGCTCCGGCTACGTGCCGAAACGCTTTGTCATCACCCAGCCGGACTTCACCGCCACGGTGGACATCCGCGATTTGCGGTTTGGTCCGTCCCTGAAGCCCGCGATGTGGGAGGTGCCGGCCGGGGTGACCGACGTCTATCGCGCCCACGCGGACATGCTCGACGCCGTGTTGTTCGTGGTGATGAATTCGCTCAAGATGAACGAAACGGACCGTCCTTGGGACGCGGCCGAGGGCGGCAAGAAACCCGTGGCGCCGCTCATTCCCACGCTGCCGGGCAACTGATCTAGATTCCGCCCCGGCGGGGCAGAATCCCGCCGGTTGGGAGAAACCTGCGTCCGTTTCAGGGAACCTTGAGAAACTCGGCCGTGGCCGTGGCGCTCTCGGTGTAGCCGGCCCGGAAGGCCTTGGCCTTGAGAACGGTGGATTCCTTCAGGCGGATTTTCTTGGGGGCCTTCGGCGACGACTCGGTCGGTTCGGAACCGTCGGTGGTGTAGCGAATCTTCGCCTTTGGCGTCGCCGTCTTGATGCTCACCTTGATCTTTTTGGTGGAGAAGGTGCCTCCGTCGGGGGAAATCACCGGCGTTTCCACCACGGGGGCGGCGACCCCGGTGCCTGTTTCCTCCAGGGTCTGCATCCCGCCGGCGTTGGAAAGAACGGTGATCGTGCCGCTGTAGGTCTGCAGGGCTTCCGGCCGGAAGGTGATGGTCACCTTTTGCTTCCTTCCCGCCGCAATCTTTCCGCTGAAATTGCCGGAGAAGGCGCTGTCGGAATGGGTGAGGCCGGTGATGATGAGGGGGGCTTTGCCCGTGTTGGAAATGGTCAGCTTGCGCGTGACGGATTTTCCGACCGTGACCGAGCCGAAATTGAGATCACCGGAAAGGCTGATGACGGGAACCTTGGACGGATTGGCGGGCAGCACCAGGTCGGCCTTCACGCTGATCCCCGGCATGACGACGGCCGGGACAATCATTTCCTCGGTCAGCTCGCCGCCGCTGAAGATCACGTAAATCGAACCCGAATCGGTGCCCAGAGGGATGGCGTAGCCGCCGGAAAGGGAGGTGGTCGCGGTGGTGTCGCCCGGGACGAGTTTTGCCGTGACGCCTCCGAGACCTTCGCCAATGTCGTAAAATCCGTTGCCGTTGAGATCGCGGAAAACGACGCCGGTGACAAAGGGACCCTCCGGAACCGGGGAACTGGAGCTTCGCGCGAAATCCTGGGTGACCATGACCGTGTTCCAGTCGGTGCCGTTGGCGGAAAATTGGCCCTCCTTCAAGCCCACCCCGATCTGGTCGAAGTTTTCGGAGAGGATGTTCACCCGGTGATCCGGACTGAGAAAGAGCTGCTCGTAGAGGGCCGTGGTGTAGGCGTTCAGGTTGACCGTGCCGGTCGTGCCTTTCCAGGCGATGTTTTCCCCCGCGCTCCAGTTTCCGGTGAAGGGATATCCGGCGTTCTCCATGCGCTGTTTGGCATTGGTGCCGTTGGTGCCCGTGTGACTGAAGGTGTCGGTGTCGAGCATCCACTGCGAGTGTTCCCGGGCGGCGGTGAGGAGGGCCTGCTCGAAGGTGAGGGGAGGCTTGGGGGTGGAGGAGATGGTGCCGGGCGGCAGGCCCTGATTGAGGTTGATGCCCAGGCGGGTCGCCTCGGCGGCGGGATTGGCCCGGGCGCGGTTGATGAGTTCAAGAGTCAGTTGCTCCTGCGGGGTGGGATCCCCGAACGAATAACCCGGGATCGCAAAAGTCTGGATGCCGGCGGGTTTGGGCGTGTGACCGCTTTCGCTGTAGGGGATTGCCAGGGCTCCGGCTTCCGGGGCTTCCAAGGCCGGACAGGTCCCAAGGACGGCCGCGGCCAGCAGCGGGGCGACGAGAAAACCTTTCACCACGCCAGCCTACCGGATTCGTTCCGCCACCGCAACAGGGACCTCCACTCGGGCGGGAGGGAAATTCCCCTCAGGAAACACTGGCGTCCCAATGCGGTCGGGTTTAGGTATCTGCGCCGTTGAAGAACATCCGGGTATCGCTGTTTTTGATTTTGCTGTTCGCCTTCTCCGCGGGGGCGGTTGGAACCGCCTTTCGCCTGGACGGTCCGGTCCGCGAGGCCGTGGTGAAATCCCAGGGCAAGCACTGGAAAAAATCCGACGAGCGCAAATTTCACGCCGCCGTGCGTGTTTACGGCGACTGGCCGTGGCTGATGCTTTATTCGGGTGTCGGCCTGCTGGTGGCCTGGAAGCTGCACAATCGCGACTGGCAGCGGATCGTGGCCGCCGCGATGGTGGCCTCCACCCTGTCGGGCCTCGTGGCGAATGCCTCCCGGCTCACCACCGGACGCACCCGGCCGAATGCGGGGCCGCAGATCGAGCAGGGGTTCTACGGTCCGTGGAAGGATGGACGCACCACCATCGGCGACCGCGCCTACAATTCGTTTCCGTCCGGTCACACCGCAACGGCGTTCGGGCTGGCCTGGGTGATTGTTTTCGCCCGTCCCTGGCTCGGGATCGGCGCACTCCTGCTCGCCGGGCTGGTCGGCTGGTCGAGCATCATCATGGGAGTCCACCATCCCTCGGATGTGGTCGTCTCCATCCTCCTTTCTCTCGTCGTCGCCTGGTTCACCTGGCGGTGGGTGGAAAAAAACGGCGATCGTTTTGCCCTGCAGGTCCGCCAGTGGGTGAGGCGGCGCCTGACGAAGGGGCGGACCGCGGCGCGGCCGGAATGAAAAGTCCTTCGGCCATGCCTCCGCGCGGTCTCGACGCGACCGGCAAAGATGCCATAGGTTACCGGCCATGACAGACAGGCGCCTTCTCGAAGTGGACGGGGAACCCGGCCGCGCGCGATTGAAGCTGTCGGGACGTCTCGAGGCGGCCACCGTGGCGCAGATCTGGACCGAGGCCCTGGCGTCCGTGGGACAGGGATCCACGGTCGATGCGTCCGAGGTCGAATATTGTGACGGCACGGGCGTGGCCCTGCTCTGGGAACTGCAGAGCCGGGGGGCGACCATCTCGGGCCAAAATGCGGACACGGCGCGCCTGCTCGAGGTGTTTGCCGGAGCCCGGCGGACCACGCACGCACGGGCCGCCTCCGATCCCCCCGCCCTGGAATGGCTCGGCCGGACCGCCTTTGACCTCATCCGGGATTTTCAGGAGCAAATCACCTTTCTCGGGCGCATGGCGCTCACGTTTCTGGGGATGTTCAGGATCCCCCGCGCCATGCGTTGGGGTGACATGTGGCTCACCTTTGAAAAGGCCGGCGTGCAGGCGCTGGTTGTGGTCAGTCTGATTTCCTTTCTCACCGGCCTGATCATGGCCTTCCAGGCCGCGCCGCCGCTGCGCCAGTTCGGGGTCGATCTTTTTGTCGTCAATCTGGTGGCGCTGGCCATGCTGCGGGAACTGGGGCCGATCATGACGGCCATCGTGCTGGCGGGGCGCAGCGGTTCCGCCTTTGCCGCCGAGATCGGCACCATGAAGGTGAACGAGGAGATCAACGCGCTCACCACCATGGGCCTGGATCCGGTGCGCTTTCTCGCCGCGCCCCGCGTGCTGGCCGGCATCCTTCTGACGCCGGTGCTGACCGTGTATGCGGATCTCATGGGGGTTGCCGGGGGCCTGTTTGTCATGCTCCTGCACGGGTTTCCGCCCGTCACGCTGTGGCATCAACTGACCGGGGCGGTCGGCGTCAAAGACGTCATGGCCGGCATCATCAAGGCCTTTGTCTTCGGCGCGCTGGTGGCCGGCATCGGCTGCTTGCGCGGCTTGCAGACCAAGTCCGGCGCCACGGCGGTCGGCGTGTCGACCACCCGTTCCGTGGTCAGCGGTATCTTCTTCATCGTGGTGGTCGATGCGGTGTTTGCGGTGGTGTATTACGCGATCGGCTTCTAATGATGGCGGACAACCCGATCATTTCCGTAAAAAACCTCACCGCGGCGTACGGCGACGCGGTGATCCTGCGGGACATTTCCTTCGACGTGAACCGGGGGGAGGTGTTCGTGATCCTGGGCGGATCGGGATGCGGCAAGAGCACGCTCCTCAAACACCTCATCGGACTTTACCCGCCGTCGTCGGGCCAGGTGTTGATCGACGGGGAGGATCTGGCCGCCGCGGACGGCGAGGACCGCCAGCGCATTCTGCGGCGCTTCGGCGTCTCGTATCAGAGCGGCGCCCTGTTCGGATCCATGACGCTCAGCGAAAACGTCCAGCTTCCGCTTGAGGAATGGACCGACCTGCCGCGTGACGCGCGGGAAATCGTGGCCTGGACCAAACTCGAACTGGTCGGTCTGGCCGACTACACGGATCACCTGCCGTCCGAGGTGAGCGGCGGAATGCAAAAGCGGGCCGCCATCGCCCGGGCCATGGCGCTGGACCCGGCCATCCTCTTCCTGGACGAACCCTCCGCCGGTCTCGATCCCATCACCTCCGCCGAACTTGACGCCCTCATTCTCCGCCTGCGCGACACCCTCGGGGTGACCTTTGTCATTGTCACCCACGAACTGGCCAGTATCTATGCGGTGGCGGATCGCGTCATCATGCTCGACAAACAAACCAAAGGAATCATTGCCGAAGGCTCGCCGCGGGAACTGCGCGATCATTCGACCAATGACTTCGTCCGGAAATTTTTCCACCGGGAAACCGAATGAACGCGTCCAAGCCCAACTATTTTGCCATCGGCCTCTTCATTGTGATCGGGCTGGCCATTCTGGCCGGCGGCCTCATCGCCTTTGGGGCGGGGCAGATTTTCCGTCCGCGCATTTATTTCGAAACCTACCTCGACGGGTCCGTGCAGGGCATCGACGTGGGCAGTCCGGTCAAGTACCGTGGCGTGCTGATCGGCAAGGTGAGCCAGATCAGTTTCAGCTTCAACGACTACGGTCCCCTGGATCAGGTCAACCGGCACAGCTACGTCGTGATCCTCATGGAAATCGACAAGGAGATTTTCCCTGGCATGTTCACGCAGGATCTCAAGGAGCTGATCAAAAAGAACGTCGAACAGGGGCTCCGGGCGCGCATCGAGCCGCTGGGGATCACGGGGATGAATTACATCGAGCTCAACTACCTCAAGGATCCCAACCAGTTCCCCGTGCTGACCTTCAACTGGCAGCCCAAGCATTATTACATCCCGTCGGCTCCGGGGCAGCTCACCAACATTCTCGACTCGGTCAATTCGATCATGACCGAGATGAAAAATCTCAACCTCGGCGAAATGCAGGGCGGGCTCAACACCCTGCTCACCAACCTGAACAAGGCGGTGACCGGCGCCGATCTGGAGAAGATCAGCACGGACCTGCAGGAGCTCATCACCAACGTCCGGGCGGCGGTGGAGGGCGCCAACCTGCAGAAGGTGAGCGAGGATTTGCAGAGTCTCATTGCCAGCCTGAAGCAGGCGGTGGCCGATGCCCGCATTGCCGAGCTCAGCAGCGACGCGCATGAACTGTTCGCCGGACTCGAGAAATCCAATGCCGATCTGCAGAGAATTCTCCGCAACCTCGAATCGGCGACCCGGGTCAACCCCGGCGAAATCCAGTCCATCATCAAGGATCTGTCCGTGACCGCCGCCAATCTCGAGGCGGCCAGCGCCGCGGTGAAGCAGCGGCCGTCCGTCCTGATCTGGGGCAGTCCGCCGAAACCCAAGCCCACCCCCACGCCCCGGCCGAAAAGAAGGTAGGCGGGAATTGTGGAATCCCGCGCGGGGGGAGGCGGAAAGCGGCGCCGCAATCCGCACGGGCACCGCGGTCCGGTCGCCTTTCCCGGGGGGACAAACCGGAACGCCTTCCTTGCCTTTCCGGGTGGGTTGGCATAGGAAAACGACCCGCCCCATGATTGGACGCTCCACAATCCTCCTCTTTTCCGAGATCAACCCGCGGTCCGCGACGTTTTCCCGCGCCGCCCGCCCGGTGCGCCGGGGAGGGAATTTCTGCGGGGGGATCTGCTGACGCCGGCTTATGGAATGGTACTGGTGGGCGATGTTTTTGGGCGTGGTGGCGGTGCTGCTCGCCATGGATCTCGGGCTTTTTCAGCGTCAGGCCCATGAAGTGAAACTTGCCGAGGCGCTGCAATCGACGGCGTTTCGCGTCTTTCTCGCCCTGTTGTTCTGTCTGGGCATCTACCTCGGGTGGATCGGCGGATACGACACGCCGGAGCTGAGCCGCAAGGCGGGAATCGAATTTCTCACCGGCTACATCGTCGAGATCGCGCTCAGCGTGGACAATGTGTTCGTTTTTGCGCTGATTTTCGGTTATTTCCGCGTGCCGGCGGCCTACCAGCATCGGGTGCTCTTCTGGGGCATCCTGGGGGCGCTGATCATGCGCGCGCTGATGATCTTTGCCGCCACGGCGCTGCTCCATCATTTCTGGTGGGTCATCTACATCTTTGCCGCGATCCTCATTTATGGCGGCATCAAGATGATCGTGGACGACAAGGAGGAGGTCGATCCCTCCAACAATTTTCTCCTGAAACTCTTCCGCCGCTTTGTTCCGGTGACGCGGGAATTTCACGGACAGAAATTTTCCGTGGTCCTCAACGGCCGCCGTTTTGCCACGCCGCTGGCGGTGGTGCTCGTCGCCATCGAAACGAGCGATCTGATCTTTGCCGTGGACTCCATCCCGGCGGTGGTGGCCATCACGCAGGATCGGTTCATCGTTTTCACCTCAAACATCTTTGCCATCCTGGGCCTTCGGGCGCTGTATTTCGCCCTCGCGGGCATTCTCAAGCTCTTCCGTTTCCTCCATTACGGGCTTTCCGCCATCCTCGTGTTCATCGGCACCAAGATGATCCTCTCGCACACGCCGTATGCGATCCAGACGGAGACGTCTTTGGTGGTGGTGGTCGCGATGCTGGCGGCGGCGGTCATCGCCTCCCTGCTGATCAAGGAAAAGAACAAGGACAAATGAACCGGATTCCGCGACGGGCCTTCCCCGCCTTCATTCTTTTTGTGGTGGCCGGTCTGCTGGCCGGCTGCGTTCATCCGGCGGCCCGGCAGGGATTTTCGCCGACGCCGTCCGAGTCCCGCCTGGCCGACGCCATGGCCCGGCGCCTCGAGGTGAGCCGACGGGTGGCCTGGGTGAAATTTTTGGACAACCGGCCCGTGCGGGATGATCGGCGGGAGGCCGAAATCCTTGCGGAGGTGGTCCGGCTGGGTGAGGGGAGCGGATTGTCGGCCCGGACCGTCGGAAAGTTTTTTGCCGCCCAGATGCGGGCCTCCCGGAAGGAACAGGAGCGCCTGATCGCCTCGTGGAAACGCGGCGGCACGCTGCCGGCTTATCCTCCGCAGGATCTCAAAACCCACATCCGCCCGGAACTGGATGGGATCAATCGCCAGATGCTCGAAGCACTCCGGGTTCCGCCGCGGCCCGGCACGGGACGGTTTGTTTACGGCGTGCTTCGCGAGTGGGGATTCTCCCCGTTCGTCGCCGGAGCCGCCGTGGCGCCGCTGCCGTGATTCACAACCCGAGACTGTCGCGGGTGGCCCGATCCAGCCGTCCGGTGGACGGCAGCCCGTAGTCCCGCTGGTAGCGCTGCAACGCGGCGCTGGTTTGCGGGCCAAAGATGCCGTCGACGGATCCTCCGTAATACCCCAAGGCGGCCAGTTCCTGCTGGGCGGCGGTCACCAGGGAGCTGCGAACCTTCGGGGCGGGAGTTGTCACATAGGTTGTGGTCACCACCGGAGCGGGTGACACGACCCGGACCCCGACCACCGGGGCGCCCCAGCCCCAACCCCAGCCCCCCCAAGGGCGCGGGGCACAATAATAACGGGGGCCCCAATACGGACGACATCCCCATCCTCCCCAGCCGCCCCAACCGACTCCGACCACGCCGCCTCCGCAACCACCCCAGCGGACGCCGACCGCGCCCCCGGCGTGGGAGGCCGCGAGGGTTCCGAAAAACAACAGTCCCGCCGTGAGCAGCACCTTGATCTTCACACGGTCACTTATATGCGGAACCGCGGCGGGTTCAACGGGCATTCTTGGCCCAACAGGGTGGGGAAGAGCGGCCGGGCGACCTTCGAAAACGGCCACGGAACGGCCGCGACAATGAGAATCGCCGAGATGGTGTAACAAATCGTGGCGCGCAGGAATTTCGCCCGATCGGTGGCGGCCCGCTTCGACAGCGAGAAACCGGCCTGGGCAACAATGACCGCGAGCAGCATCATGAACGGATGCTCAATGGCAAAAAACCGGAGCACCGGATTTTTCATGGCTTCGCCCATGTGGGAGTAGGCCGAGACGGCATGCAGCGGTCCCAGGAAAAGCACGAGGATTCCGAGAAGAAACTGCAGGTTCAGGAGGCTGGTGAAAACGAGACCCGCAATCCGTTCCTTGTTGGTCCACTCGGAGTGTTTCAGGAAGCCCGTCCATACGCGGAAGAGCACCCAGAGACCCGAGAGCACGACCAGCCAGCGGAAGAGATTGTGCAGGAAAAGAAAGATCATCCCGACAGGGGAATGGATAACGCGCGGGGCGTCAATGCAATCCGGTCAGGTCTCCGAAACCGGCAGCTTGCGCGGCTTGCAGAGAACCTTTGACCGATTCGCGACCCGCGCACACTTGCGGCAGTAATAACGCGGATCCCGGACGAGCTCGAGAAGCCGCTCCGGGTGCTTTTCGAGGTCGCGCTTTTTCCAATCGCAAAGGGTCCTGGCCATGAGCTCTGCCTTCAAGAGAGCGGAGAATCGCAGGTTGCGCAAGTTGCGGAGCGGGGGTAGGTTTCCTGTGAAACCCCATTATGAGCACACAAACCGCCACCAAACAAAAAACCAACGCCGTTGTCGAAGGGCTGCAAACCCTGCTCGCCGACACCTACGCCCTCATGGCCCAGACGCATCTGGCCCACTGGAATGTCGAGGGTCCGAATTTCTTCCAGCTCCACACCGCCTTCCAGGCCCAGTATGAGGAGCTTTTTGCCGCCGTGGACGAAATCGCCGAGCGCCTGCGGGCTCTGGATGTGCTGGCCCCCGGCGGACTGAAAACGCTCGCCAAGGGCTCCCGCATCACGGAACTCGCCATCGAAGCCACCCCGGCCAAGGACTTCGTCGCCCATCTGGTGGACTCCCACGAAATCCTCCTGGGCAATGCCCTCACCCTGCGCGAGGCCTCCGAGGAGGTCAATGACCTGGAAACCCAGGACCTCGTCATCGGCCGGATCCAAGTGCACCAGAAAACCCTCTGGATGCTGAAGAGTTTCCTCAAAAATCTCTGATCGCCGCCGGCCGGGCCATCCCGATGCAACGCCGCTGAGGCCCGCGCCTCAGCGCCGGGCGCGTTTTGCCCGACGACCCTTGGCGGTTTGAGCGCAACGACTTTGGAAATTTTCCACTTTCTTGCGGCCTGCTCTTGCGATTGAATCTCAATTGCTTAGAATAAGAGAAATGTCCACCGACTCCACGAGCTTCAAGTCTTGGCGGCACGATGCTGTGCGCATTGTGGAGGAGTTGTTTCCGGGGGCCCCCCGGGAGCATTGGGATTTGTTGCTTGATCTGCGGGCGGGGCTTTTACGGGGGGACGACTGGGATTCGACGCTGGACATTTTTTTGGCCTGTCGCGAACGGCTGGAGGAGGAGCAATATCTGCCCTTTTACCGTTTGCGCCGCCTGCTGACGGAAAGTTTGCGCCTCGAGGCCGGGCGGGGGAATGTGGTTCCGCTTCGGAACATCCTCATGCGCAAGCACCGCTCGCTGGCCGACATCAAACGCGCCGTGTCGCGCGAGGTTTTTGAGCACGATCTGGACGCTCCGGCCGGTCTGGCCGGGGAATTGCGGATCGTCGAACGCTGAAGTCGAAAGGCTTCGCGGGGAATCGTCCGCCTTTGCGGAAGCTTCTTTTTCCGATCCGGGCGGAACACGGTCCGGAACCGCCGGGGAGCCGTACCGGCGAGGGGGTCAGCCGGTGGCCCCGTCCAGCGCGTAACGCGCCGCGCCGAGCAGGGCGGCCTGATCGTTGAGGATCACCTTGACCGGCATGCTCTGCATGAGGGCGGACATGCGTCCCTTGTCGTTGAAGGCGTGGGTGAATCCGACGCTGCGGATATTCGACACCATCTTGGCGGGAATGCCGCCGCCGAGATAGACCCCGCCGGTGGCCATGGCCTTGAGCGCCATGTTGCCCGCCTCGGCGCCGAGGCAGGAGAGGAAGATCTCGATGGCCTGCACGCACATCGGACAGTCGCCGCGTTCGGCATGCCGGGCAATCACCGCCGTGGGATCCCCGGCCTTCATTTCGGCGGCAATCTCGGACTGTTCACGTCCGCGTCCCGTGTCGCGCAAAAACTTGTAGATGTTTTCGATGCCCATGCCGGACACCACCCGCTCGCAGCTGACGTGTCCGTATTGCTTGATGAGATACTCCAACAGGGCGATTTCCAGATCGTTGCGGGGCGCGAAATCCGTGTGGCCGCCCTCGCAGGCCCAGACGCGGTATTTTTTGCCGTCCCAGAACAATCCCCCTTCGCCGAGTCCGGTGCCCGGCGACACCACGCAGCGGTTGCCCTGGGCGTCGGGGGCGCCCGCCTGGATCACCGCGAAGTCGGATTCCTTCAACTCGGCGATGCCGTAGGCATTGGCCTCAAGGTCATTGAGGAGGCTCACGTACGTGATCGCAAACTCCTGCGCCACCTCCCGGGCGTCCACGCCCCACGTCAGATTGGTCGGATGCGCCCGTCCGCCCCTTACCGGACCGGGAACGCCGAAGCAGGCGGCCACGATGGAGCGTTTTTCCTCGGCCAGGAATTCGCGCAGGATGGCGTTCAGGCTGGGGTAGGACGAGCTGTGATAACGCTCGTTGCGTTCCATCGTCAGTACGCCGGAAACGACGCGGAAGATGGCCAGGTTGCTCTTGGTGCCGCCAATGTCCCCGGCAACGATGATGTACGGCTTGTCAGGCATTTCTGTAAAAAACGGAAAAACCCGTCGTAACTATCAGCGGTTCAGTTGATAATGATGCCAGGAGTGACCGGTTTTGGCGATGAGGGCGTCGGCGGCTTCGGGGCCCCATGAGCCGGCGGCATAGTTGGGGAAATCCCGCGCGGGCAGGGCCTGCCAGACGTCGAGGATCGGGTTTACGATGCGCCAGGAGGCGTCCACGCTGTCATAACGATGGAAGAGCGTGGTGTCGCCGACCATGCAGTCGTAGAGCAGCGTTTCGTAGCCGGTCGCGGCGGTGTGTTCTCCGAACTCCGAGTAACTGAAGTCCAGCGGCACATTGGCGACGTTGATGTTGGGACCGGGGCGTTTGGCGTGGATATCGAGTGTGATGCCTTCGTCGGGCTGGACGTGGATGACCAGCCGGTTGGGCATGACATTGTTGGTCATTTCGGATCCGAACAGCAACAGCGGTGCCCGGCGGAATCCGATGACGATCTGCGTGGTGTGGGCGGCGAGGCGCTTGCCGCTGCGGAGGTAGAAGGGCACTTCCGCCCAGCGCCAGTTTTCCACCTCGAGTTTCATGGCCACGAAGGTCTCGGTGTTGGAGTGCGGATTGACGTCGGGTTCCGTGCGGTAGGCGGGGACGGTCTTGCCGTTGATCACGCCGGCGCCGTATTGACCGCGCACGGTGTTGGCCAGGACCTCCTCGGGGTCCATCGGACGGATGGCTTCAAGCACCTTGACCTTTTCGTTGCGCACGCTGTCGCCGGTGATGGAGCTGGGCGGTTCCATGGCGATCAGGGAGAGCACGGACAGCATGTGGTTCTGCACCATGTCGCGCATTACGCCGGAATGGTCGTAATAGCCGCCGCGCAGTTCGACCCCGAGTTGTTCCGCCACCGTGATCTGGACGTATTCGATGTACCGGCGGTTCCAGATGGGTTCGAAGATGCTGTTGCCGAAACGGAAGACCATGATGTTTTGCACGGTCTCCTTTCCGAGGTAGTGGTCGATCCGGTAGATCTGCGACTCGGAGATGTGGGAGGTCAGGTCGGCGTTGAGCTGGCGCGCCGAGGCCAGGTCGTGGCCGAAGGGCTTCTCGATGATGACCCGGCGCCAGGAGCCGTTTTCCTCCTTGGTGAGGCCGACGCCGTCAAGCTGTTCGACCACCTTGGCGAAGAAGCTGGGCGAAACCGCGAGATAAAAAAGCACGTTACCCGGCAGGTTCCAGGTCTTCCGGGCCTCGGCGATCTTGGCGGCCAGATTCTTGAACGTGCCGACGTCGTTGAAGTCCCCCTGAATGTAATAACTGCGCTTGGTGAAGTCGTCCCACTCCTTTTCATCCACCGAGCGGGTGGCAAACTGATGGATGTCCTCGGTGATCTTTTGACGGTAGGATTCGTCATTGCCCTCGCTCACGGCCACGCCGATGACGGCAAAGTCCTGGGGTAACAGCTTGAGAACCTTAAGGTTGTAAAGCGCGGGGAGGAGTTTGCGTTTGGTGAGATCTCCGGAAGCGCCGAAGATGACAATCGTGCAGGGGTCCCCGGGACAGTCGTGGCCGGTGAGAGGTTGATCGGACATGGCAATTTCTTAGGTAGCGTAAACCGGCCGGCCGGCAAAACGAAATCGACACGATTTGCTCGGGGAATTGCCAAAGGAAAGTCGGAACGGGAAGAACACCCGCCGGCGCCGAACGCCGTGCGCACGACGGGCCGGGCGGATTTTCGCCTGTCCGTGTTTTGGCGGGACCTTCAGGGAATCCGCACCAGTTTGAGCCGGCCGGCGGCGCCGCTGCGGATTTCCACCTGGGATTTGCCGCAGCCAAAGTGTTCGGCAACGAGTCCGATCAGTTCGCGATTGGCCTTGCCGTCGACCGGAGGGGATTTCAGGCGCGCCTCCCATGTGCCGTCGGGATTTTGGACAAGCCTCGATTCCCGGGCATTGGGTTTGACCTTGATTTGCAGCGTCTTCATCGGGGGGCGCCGGGAAACGCATTACACCGGCACCGGCTGGATGTTCCAGATTTCCCGGGCGTATTCCTCGATGGTGCGGTCGCTGGAGAACTTGCCCATGCGGGCCGTGTTGAGGATGGCCATGCGCGCCCAGCGGGCCTTGTCGCGGAAGGCCTCGTCGACCCTCTGGTGCGCCTCGCTGTAGGACTCGAAATCCGCCAGGCAGAGGAACGGGTCGCTGTAATAGAGGCTGTCGCGGAGCATGGAGAGGACGCCCGGCGGTTCGTCCGGCGTGAAGTAGTTGGAACCGACCCAGTCGACGACGGCACGAAGCTCCTCGTTGCGGTTGTAATACTCCTGCGGATTGTATCCGCGCCGCCAGAGTTCGGTCACTTCCTCGACGGTCAATCCAAAGATGAAGATGTTCTCCTTGCCGACCTCCTCCATGATTTCGACGTTGGCGCCGTCCAGGGTGCCGATGGTGAGGGCGCCGTTCAGGGCCAGCTTCATGTTGCCCGTTCCGGACGCCTCCTTGCCGGCGGTGGAAATCTGCTCGGAAAGATCCGCGGCGGGCACGATGCGCTGGGCGAGGGAGACGCGGTAGTTGGGCAGGAAGACCACCTTGAGGCGGTCCTCGATGCGCTTGTCGTTGTTGATGCATTTGCCGACGGCATTGATGGCCTTGATGATGCACTTGGCCATGTCGTAACCGGGCGCGGCCTTGGCCGCAAAAATGAAGACCCGCGGCGTGATGTCGAGATCGGGATTCTGGAGCAGGCGCCGGTACAGCGCGAGGATGTGCAGCAGATTGAGGTGTTGGCGCTTGTATTCGTGCAGGCGCTTGATCTGCACGTCAAAGAGCGCCGCGGGATTCACCGAAATGCCGCAGAGATCCTTGATCACCCGGGCCAGTTCGATCTTGTTCTGGTGTTTGATCCGCAGGAAGTCCTCCTGGAACTGCGGGTCGTCGGCATAGGCTTCCAAGCCGCGCAGACGGTTGAGATCGCGTTCCCAGCCGGAACCGATTTTGGCGGTGACCAGCTTGCTCAGGCGGGGATTGCAGGCCAGCAGCCAGCGGCGCGGGGTGATGCCGTTGGTCTTGTTGTTGAACCGCCCCGGGAAAAGCTCGTTGAACTCGGGGAAGAGATCCCGTTTGAGCAGGGCGGTGTGCAGTTCCGCGACGCCGTTGACGGAATGCCCGCCCAGCACGGCCAGGTGCGCCATGCGGACCATCTGGACGGGACCCTCCTCGATGAGGGACAACACCTGCTTCTTGTGCACGTCTCCGGGCCAGCGGGCCTCGACCTCGTCCATGAAGCGTTTGTTGATGTCGAAGATGATCTGCATGTGCCGCGGAATCACCTTCTGGAAGAGGCCCACGCTCCACTTCTCAAGAGCCTCCGGGAGCAGGGTGTGATTGGTGTAGGCGAAGGTGCGCGTGACGATCGACCAGGCTTTCTCCCATTTCAGGCCGTATTCGTCGTGCAGCAGACGCTGGAGTTCCACCACGGCGATGGCGGGATGGGTGTCGTTGAGCTGGATGGCGACCTTGTCCGGAAAATCCTCCCAGTCGTCGTTCGTCTTGAGGAAGCGGCGGATGATGTCCTTCAGCGAGCAGGCGACGAAGAAATACTGCTGGAGCAGGCGCAGTTCCTTTCCGCTCTCCGTCTTGTCGTTCGGATAAAGGACCTTCGAGATCGTCTCGCTGTGGTTTTTTTCGCGCACGGCCTCGTCGTAGCCGCCGCGATTGAAGGCCTCGAAATCGAATTCGGCGGGGGCGCGCGATTCCCAGAGCCGCAGGAAATTCACCGTGTTCGTACCGTATCCGGGCACCGGAATGTCGTAGGGAATGCCGAGAAGTTTTTTCCAGCCGACCCAGCGCGGCACATAATTGCCTCGGTCGTCGAAGACGTTTTCCACATGACCGTAAACCTGGATTTCCGTGGAGTGCTCGGGACGGACGATTTCCCACGGCGTGCCGTATTGCATCCAGGCGTCGGGAAGTTCGACCTGATAGCCGTTGCGGAATTCCTGTTTGAAGAGGCCGTATTGATAGTGGATGCCGTAGCCGATGGCCGGGTAGTCGAGGGTGGCCAGCGAATCGAGGAAACAGGCGGCCAGACGGCCCAGGCCGCCGTTGCCGAGGCCCATGTCGTATTCTTCGTTGCGCAACTCGTCATAATCGAGCCCGAGTTCCTCCAGCGCGTGCACCATGTCGTCGATCACGCCGGCGCTGTAGAGGTTGTTCGAAAACAACCGGCCCATGAGGAATTCCAGCGAGAGATAATAAACGCGTTTGACGTTCTTGTTGTGATGGACCGCGGCGGTCGCGATCATCCGCTCCACGATGATGCTCTGCACCGCCTTCGAGGTCGCCAGCCACCAGTCCCGCTTGGTGGCCGTCGAGGCGTCGCGCGCGAGGCTGAACTTGAGGCTGTTTTGGATCAGGGCCTTCAGGCCGCTGACGGATGTGTCGAGGGCGGAATGGAATTCGCTCATGCTGCTTGTCGTTTGAAAGGATTAAGGCGCGGAAAAGAGCAAAAATCGCGCCAGAAGGCGGCGCGGTCAATTTATTGCGCACGGCGAGGGGCAAAATGGCGCAAAACGCCGGCCCCCCCCCGGGAGCCCGTCAGCGCCCCTGCGTCTTTGCGGTGATGTAGGCGGCCACCGTGTTGACACTCACGAACGCCTCCCGCGCGACCTCCGCGCTCGGGGTGGACACGCCGAAATTTTTTTCAATGCTCACCGCCAGTTCCAGGGCGTCAATCGAGTCGAGCCCGAGTCCGTCCGGACTGAAGAGCGGGGTATCGTCGCCGATGCTTTCCGGCGGCACCTTCAGCATCAGGCTTTCCACCATCATCGTTTTGATACGGGATTTCAGATCGGCATCGGACATGGGACGGATAGGAACTAATCGGGATTTCCAAGATTAACAGGATTTTCTACGATGCCGCCATGCCGGAAAAAATGCGCCTCGACCAGCTTCTTGTCCTGCGCGGACTCGCGCCCTCGCGGGAAAAGGCGCAGCGATCCATCATGGCCGGACAGGTTTTGCTCGACGGACAGAAGGCGGAAAAGCCGGGCACCCGGGTGTCCGACGAGGCCGTGGTGGAGCTCCTGGCGGGGGAGAAATATGTCGGACGCGGCGGGCTCAAGCTCGAGGCGGCCCTGGATCATTTCCAGGTTCCGGTGGCCGGCCGGATTGCGCTCGACATCGGGGCGTCCACCGGCGGATTCACCGACTGCCTGCTGCAGCGCGGGGCGGCGCACGTGCATGCCGTGGATGTCGGTCATGGTCAGATCGACTGGAAAGTCCGCCAGGATCCCCGCGTGACCGTCCGGGAGGGGCTCAACGCCCGTTTTTTGACCCTGGAGGACACCGGTGGCCCGGTGGAGCTCTGCGTGGCGGACGTGAGTTTCATTTCCCTGACATTGATTTTGCCCGCCGCCTTTGCCTTACTCACGCCCAACGCCGACATGGTCGTCCTCATCAAGCCTCAGTTTGAACTTACGCCCGACAAGGTGGGAAAGGGGGGCGTGGTGCGTGACGCGACGTATCGCGGCGAGGCGGTGGAAAAAATCCGCCGGTTTGTCGAGGGAGCCGGCCATCACTGGCGGGGCGTGATCGAATCCCCCATTGCCGGCCGGGAGGGCAATATCGAATTTCTCGCCCACCTTCAGCCCTGAATTTTTTCATGATCGGCCTCATCGCCCACGCCGCCAAACCCGAAGCCCGCGCCGTCGTGCGCGATGTGGTCCGTCACCTCCGCGCCCGCGGGGTGCCGTTTGCCCTCGAAAAATCGACGGCGGAACTGGTCGGACGCAAGTCCCCCCTGACGGAACGCGCCCTGGCCCGTGACTCCGAGCTGCTCGTGGTGATGGGCGGCGACGGCACCATTCTCCGCGTGGTGCACAAACTCGGGCCCACCATCCGTCCGGTCTTCGGCATCAACATCGGTTCGCTGGGTTTTCTCACCTGCGCCGGTCCCTCCGAAATCGAGAGCGCCGTGCGCAGCATCGCCCTGAGGAATTATCTGCTCAGTCCGCGCCATCTGCTCATGGTGGAGCTCTTCGACGTGCGCGGACGCGTCACGCGGTATTACGGCTTGAACGACGTGGTGGTGAGCCGCGGCGAGCGTTCCCAGCTGGTGAAGATCCATGTGGAGATCGACGGGGTGGAACTGACCGACTACAACGCGGACGGCCTGATCATTGCCACGCCGACCGGTTCCACCGCCTATTCGCTGGCGGCCGGGGGTCCGGTGCTCATGCCGGATTCCGGCGCCTTTGTCATCACGCCGATCTGCCCGCATGTGCTGACCAACCGGTCCACGGTGGTGAGCGACCGCTCCGTCGTCGAAGCCCGCCTGAAGGTGGAACAGCAGGTTTTTGTCACGATCGACGGCCGCTCCTCCCGCGCCATGCGGGTGGGGGACAGGCTGCGCATCACCAAGAGCGACCGCGTGCTGCCGCTGGCCATGCTGCCGCAGCGTCTCTTTCCCGAAGTTCTTCGCCAGAAGCTCAAATGGCGGGGGAGCAACGTATGAAACAGCCCATGAACATGCATCCCACTTCCGGCCGGCCGGGTCGCCTCCTTCCGGCCCAAACCCCCCGTCGCGGATGATTCCCATTGGCGACATCCTTCAACCCGAGCACGTCAATCTCTCCCTCGCCGCGACGGACAAGGCCGGGGCGATTGCCGAGGTGCTCTCCCGGCTCAATGGCGACCCGCGGGTGCGCGATTTTTCCAAGTTGCAGGAGGCGGTGACGGTCCGCGACGCCGCGGCCATTTCCGAGAATCACTGCGGGATTTGCATCGCCCACGGACGCACGGAATCGGTTTCCGGCCTCGTGATGGCGGCCGGCCGGTCGCTGGAGGGGGTGAATTGCCCGGAGGTTCCCGATCCGGTGCGCCTCATTTTTGTGGCGGGCATCCCGCGCACGTTCAACTCGGAATACCTGCGTGTGGTCGGCGCCATTGCCCGGATCTGCCGCGACAAACACCAGTTGGAACGCCTGTTGGCCGCGCGTGATCCCGCGTATTTTGTCGGACTGCTCGGCGCGGGCGAGGTGAAGTTGTGAGGGGACGCCGCGCCGGATCGCGCGGATCCCGGGGCGGCGCGGCCCTTATTTGCTGCCGGGTTTGACGGCGGGAATGTTCGCCAGGTCGGCCGGGATTTGATCGGGCGGAAAGGTTTCGACATTCATCTGGACCAGCGAAACAAACGGACACCCGAAATCCGGGAGTTGTCCGCCGCTGCGGTCCACGATGGAACCCGCGGCTGCGACGATCCCCCCGTGGTCCCGCACGATCTGGATGGTTTCCTGCACACGGCCGCCCTGCGTAACGACGTCCTCGGCCACGAGAAATTTTTCCCCCGGGGTGATGGTGAATCCGCGCCGCAGGACAAGCCCGCCGGAACCGTCCTTCTCGACAAAGATGTGCTTTTTTCCGAGGTGGCGCGCCACTTCCTGGCCGACGATGATGCCGCCGACCGCGGGCGAAATGACCGTGGTGGCTTCGAACCGGGACAGCTTTTCCGCCAGTTGCCCGCACACCTGGGCGGCAATGGTGGCGTCCTGCAGAAGCAGCGCGCACTGGAAAAATTCCCGGCTGTGCAGGCCGGAGCGCAGGATGAAATGGCCGTGCAGCAGGGCGCCGGTCTGACGGAAAAGATCAAGGACGGAAGCGGACATGGAAGGGTTCTCTCAGGGTTGGAAAATTCTGTGTCTTACTGGCTCACGAAGGCCATGCCTTTTTTCTGGCGTTCGAGAAATTCGCCGGCCAGGGCGCGGTAGGCCTCGGCGCCGGCGCCGGACGGGTCGTGCTCCAGGATGGTGCGTCCGTGACTCGGCGCTTCGCCGAAGCGGACCGTGCGCGGAATGACGGTTTCAAAAACGACCTCCTGAAAATGGGCGCGGACCTCCTTGGCCACGGCGGGGTTCAGGTTGTTGCGTCCGTCGAACATCGTCATGAGCAGCCCGCTGATGGCGAGTCCGGGATTGGCGCCGCAGGCGCGGATCTGGTCGGTCACCTGCATGAGGAGGCCCAGACCCTCCAGGGCGTAATATTCGCACTGGATGGGGACGAGGATTTCGTCGGCCGCCGCCAGGGCGTTGGACATGAGGATGCCCAGCGAAGGCGGGCAATCGAGAAACATGTAGTCGAAGGTCTGGGCGGACTTCAGCGGTTCGAGCGCCCGTTTCAACTGCAGCATGTGCTCCTCCATGCGGGCGACCTCGACCTCGGCGCCGGCCATGTCGAGGTCGGCGGGGATGGCGTAGAGATTCTTCAGCCGGGTTTCGGCGATCAGTTCCTCGACGGGGCGGGCTCCGATGAGGGCCTGGTAGAGGCTGGGACGCTCACCCTGACTCAGGCCCAGGGCGCTGCTGGCATTGCCCTGAGGGTCGAGATCGGCGAGGAGCACCCGGACGCCCCGTTCGGCCAGGGCGGCGGACAGGTTGACGGATGTGGTGGTTTTGCCCACCCCCCCTTTTTGGTTGGCGACGGCGATGATCTTCACAGAGGCCGATTGGAATAATACGCCAGAATGCCTTCGGCAACTGCATCCGCATATTCGCGGAAAATACTCGGACGCATCGTCCCGCCGAAATTCCGCAATCCGTCGTAATCTCCCGCCTGAATCCGCGCAAAGGCCTGGCGGCTGTTCATCACGTAGGGTTCGACGTACACGACCGGACAATGAAAGAGCCGGTTGGCCAGGAGATTGCGCGCCCAGATGTAGGGGTTCGAGTTCACACGGATGGCGGTTTTGCTTTCATAACGATAGGGCGGGAGGCCCGTGGCCCGGGCCATTTTGCCGGCGATGGCATTGGTGAGGGCCACTTCGGTCGGATAAGCCCGGTTGAGCAGCTTGACCAGCATGTCAAAGCGCTGGTCCTCGTAGGAAAGCTCCTCGGCGCTGAGCGCCCCAAAGATGAGAAAGTGCAGGTGGTTCTGATCGACCAACCGGGGATTGGCCGGATCGCCCCAGGCCTCGGCGTTGAAGTGCAGGCAGATCACCGCGTCGGGCTGGATTTTTTCATTCACCAGGGCACCGCGGCGCCGGATTTCCCCCACGCGGTAAAACAGGCGCTCGCTTTCCTTCTGCAGGCTGGTCTCGTCGACGGGCTGGTTTTTGTCCTGCAGGGAGGCTTCCGCCGCCCCCTTCAGGCGGTCCGGACGCAGGGTGGTGACCGGTCCGGGCCGGGTGCGGGTCAGATACACCTGCGCCCCCAGGGCCTGAAGCCGCTTGGCCAGCAGTTTGGCGACGTAGAGGGTCATGTCCCCCTCGGTGACCGGCTTGGATTGACCGATCTGAAACCAGCGTTCCTCCATTTTGGCCCAGCGGCCTCCCAAATGGCCGGGGTCGAGGGCGATTTTCAGACCGGCGAGGGGTTTTCCCGGTTCCTCGGGAGGCAGATTGGCGCGGGTCCTCCAGTAGGTCGGGACGGCGCGGGCCGCCTCACGGGACGGCGCGAACCGCAGCAGATAGGGCGCCCGATCGGGACGCGTGGTGATGAGGGCGACGTCGTCCCGGAGGATGATGGTGTCCTTCCAGGCCCCGCCCGGCGCGTAGACCTTCAACAGCGCCTCGAAATCCTCCCGGGTGATCGTTTTCTGGAAGACATCGAGCCGGGACCAGTCCGGCGCGGGAGCCAGCGGACTGAGGCGCGCCTGGACCCAGGATGCGGAGACGAGGAGGAGGGAAAGAAAAGCGGCGGCTCTCACGCCGGGAAAAATAACGGGGCGGAAAAAAAAGGACACGGACAAAAAGAGATTTTGTGTGAGCGCGGGGCCGGCTGTGCTTAACTGCCCGGCCATGATTCGTATTCTTTTCCTCGGGGACGTTGTTGGCGAGCCGGGACGCAGTGCGGTCATCAAGGCCGTTCCCGTGTTTCTCAAGGAGCGCGGGGTGGATTTTGTCATCGTCAACGGCGAAAACGCCGCCGGCGGTCGGGGCATCACGGGCAAGATTGCCATCGACCTGCTGCGTTCCGGCGTGGCGGTCATCACCACCGGCGACCATGTCTGGGATCAGCGTGAGACCGCCTCCTACATCGCCACCGAACCCCGTCTCCTGCGGCCGGTGAATTATCCGCCCGGAGCCCCGGGGCAGGGGAGCATCGTGCTGGAAACCGCCAAGGGGAAGGTGGGGGTGCTGAATGTGCAGGGCCGGACCTTCATGCAGCCCGCCCTGGAAAACCCCTTCCTCGCCGCCGAAGCCGAGGTGGCACGCCTCCGGGAGGAGACCCCCGTCATCATCGTCGACATGCACACCGAAACGACCAGCGAGAAGATCGCCATGGGGCGTTTCCTCGACGGAAAAGTGTCCGCCGTCCTCGGAACACACACCCACGTCCAGACCGCGGATGAACGGATTTTTCCGGGTGGCACGGCGTTTCTCTGCGATGCCGGAATGTGCGGGCCCGACGAATCCTGTCTGGGACGCGACCCGCAGGCCATCATCAAGAGGTTTCTGGACGCCCTGCCGACGCCGTTTCCTCTCGCGCAGGGGCCGGTGCGCCTTTGCGGTGCGATCGTGGAGGTGGACGAGAGCACCGGCAGGGCCCTCGCGATTCAGCGGGTGTCCGAAATCTGGGGGTGAGGGCGGTTATCCCGGCAGGGTGACCGACACCACTTCGCTCGGCTGCCCGACTTCCTCCCCCTGCCACAGGGGAATGGCCCGGTACTCTCGGGTTTCCTCGACGCCGGGAACCTGAACCGGCGTGCGATCCTCGATGGTCGGGGATTCGCAGGAGTCCAGGAGCGTGAACCAGGACTCTCCCTTGTACCGCATCTGCAGCCGGATGGCCTGCGCGCCGTTGAACCAGCAGCCCAGCCGGATGCAGCCCGGACGCAGGGAAACGGTCAGCCGGGGCTGGCAATGCACAAGATGGGCGGGAATATGGACGGTCGACATCGCGATGGGGAATCTGGATGGATTTCCGGAAATCCATTGTCGCGCAAGCAGTAGAGTTATGCAACTGGTTTTTCGAAAAAAATCCGCAATTGGTGGGGGTTGGGGAATTTGTTTGAAAATCGAGCATTGACTTCCCCGCCAAACCGGGCAATGTCCCCGATTCCACTTTTCGCGAGAATTTATGAAACGCACCTATCAACCCAGCAAGCGCACGCGCAAAAGGCAGTTTGGCTTCCGCGCGCGGATGAAAACCAAAGGCGGCCGTGCCGTCCTGAGCCGCCGTCGGCAACGCGGCCGCAAGCGCCTCCTGCCGAAGGGTGTCGAAGTCCACTACGCCCGTCACACCGAAGCCTGACCGCTTTCGGTTCCCGTGCGCTGCGCGCATCCGGCTGAGCCGGGAATTTGCGCGCGTTCGCAAGGAAGGCCGCTCTGTTCAGGGGCGGCTTTTGCGTTTGAGTGTGCTGGAGAATCCGGACGGGGGAGGCACACGGTTTGGGTTCATCACCTCGAAACGTGTGGGCGGGGCGGTCCAGCGCAATCGTGTGCGCCGCCGTCTTCGCGAGATCTGCCGTCTGGAACGTTCCGCCATCCCGCCCGGCTGGCTGGTGGTCACCGTGGCCAAATCCTCCGCGGCGCAGGCCGGTTATGCCGAATTGCGAGAGGAATGGTTGCTTCTGGCGCGGCGGCTTTCTATTTTGCCACGCTCCTAGATGAAATCAGCGGTGGTCTTTCTCATTCGTCTCTACCGATGGACGCTGGGGCCGCTTCTGCATTTCGTGGGGGGGCCGGGCAGCGGCTGCCGGTTTGAGCCCAGTTGTTCGCAATACTGTCTGGAAGCCGTTCAACGGCATGGGGTCTGCCGCGGCCTGTGGCTTGGTCTCAGGCGCATCGCCCGCTGCCATCCCTGGGGCGGTCAGGGTTATGACCCCGTGCCGAAAAACTTCAAAACACCTTTTTAATGGATCGCAAAGCCTGGATCGCTGTCATTCTTTCCGTCATCGGGCTCATCGTCACCCAATGGCACATCAGCAATAGCTACCGTCCGCGCCCGCCGGCCGCCGCCAGTCCCACCCCGGGGGCTTCCGCCACGCCGGAGGCCGCCCACACCGCCGCCGCCCCGGCCCCTGCGGCCGCACCCACTCCGGACGCGCCCGTGATGGAGGCGGTCCGGGAAACGCTCAAGAGTTCGAGCACCGAATACGTTTTCACCAATGACCGGGGAGGCATTGAGCGGGCCATTCTTCTCCTGCACGATGCCGAGGACCAAACCCAGGTGGCCTTGAACGGCAGCCTGTCGATGCCCATCGGGGCGATCGGCGGAAAGCCGGGCGAAGCCTGGGGCGGGTTCGCAATGAAGGCGGATCCGGCCCGGGGCGAGGTGCTTTTCACCAAGACCGAGTCCGACGGCCTTGAAATCACCAAGCGATTTGTCCTGCCCGGCGCCGGCGCGGATCCCTACCTCGCCCGAATGGAACTGACCTTCAGGAACACGGGTGCCGCCGCCCTGAAGCGCGAGGGGTATTTTGTCAGCACGGGTGCCGCCGCGCCGATTCACGAAACCGATCAGTCCTTCTACACGAAGTTCGACTGGATGGCGAAGGGCAAGTTCCGGTCCATCGACGTGAATTGGTTCAATGCCGGAGGCATTCCCTTCCTGGGCATTCAATGGAGCCCGGTCAAGCACCTCTACCTGGAGGAGAAGCCCGATGTGACCTGGGCGGGGGTGTCCAGCCAGTATTTCTGCACGCTCGTCACCACGGAAAAAAACAGCGGCCATTCCGTCTGGGCCAGACGGTTTCCCCTGGACAGGAAAACCGGGACCCCCCTTTACGGCATGGAAGGCGGCCTGGGCATGCCGGGTTTCACGTTGCAGCCGGGGGAGGTGGCCACGGAGACCTTCGCCATCTATGCGGGACCGAAGGACCTGACCGAACTCCGCCGCATGAAGGGCGGGCAGGATGCGGTGATGAACTTCGGCATGTTCGGCATCGTCAGCGAGATCCTGCTCTGGGCCATGAACGGCCTTTACGGCATCTTCCACAGCTACGCCGCGGCCATCATCGTCCTCACCCTCATCATCAAGACCCTGCTCTGGCCGGTCCAGAACAAGGCGACGAACGAGATGCGCAAAATGGCCGCGCTTTCTCCCAAGATGACCGAGATGCGGGAGAAGTACAAGGACGACCCGCAGAAGCTGAACGAGGAAATGATGAAGCTCTACCGGGAGTACGGTGTGAATCCCTTCAGCGGCTGCCTCCCGATGCTCATCCAGATCCCGATTTTCTTCGGCTTCTACTCCATGCTGGGCAGCGCGATCCAGCTGCGCAACAGCTCGTTCCTCTGGGTCAGGGATCTGTCCCAGCCCGACACGATCGGCCACATCCTGGGATTCCCCATCAATCTGCTGCCCCTCATCATGGCGGCCACCATGATCTGGCAGATGATGATCACGCCCAAGAGCGGCGACGCCGTCCAGCAGCGGATCTTCTACTTCATGCCGGTCATTTTCCTCGTGTTCTGCTACAACTTCGCGAGCGGCCTTGCGCTGTATTGGACAACGCAAAATCTTTTCTCTATCGTTCAACTCTATCTGACGCGGAACAAACCCCTGCCCACGCTTGAGAAAAAGAGCGTGATCGCCAAACGCGAGGCGGAGGCCGCGAAAAAGAAAAAGAAAAAACGGCTATGAGCGACACGATGACCCCGCGGGAAATCCTCGATTGCATGCTGGGCTACCTCGGCTTCGTCTTTGAAATCGAGGAGCAGGAACGCGACGGTCATCTCGTGCTACAGGTCATCACCCACGAAGGCGACCGCCTCATCGGCCCGCGCGAGCAGACCCTTGACGACCTGCAGTATCTGCTCAACCGCATTCTGCAAAACCGCGAGCCGGGCGCGAAGCGGGTGATCGTTGATGTCGACCACCACCGCGCCATGCGCGACGACGCCCTGGTGGCCAAGGTCCGGCACCTGGGCGAGGCGGTGAAGGCCGGGGGACGCCCCCTTCAGACCGAACCCCTGAACTCCTACGACCGCTACATCGTCCACAACGCCTTCAAGGACGACCCGGATCTCACGACCTGGAGCCCGCCGGATGACGCGAAGCTGAAGCGCATCACGATCAAATTCCGGAAAAAAAATCCCTGACTCCGGCCTGCGTGCCGCTAGGTTCTGCTGGATGAAGTGGTGGGTGGTCGTTTTTGGGTTGATCCTGAGCTGCACGCTGGCTCCTGCCCAGGAACCCCGCATCACCGCGGCCTCCGCGCTGCTTTTTGACGCCCGCACCGGCCGTGTCCTTTACAAGAAAAACGAGAACGACCGGCGGGCCGTGGCCAGCACCCAGAAGCTGCTCACCGCGCTGATCGTCGCGGAGGAGGGGGAGCTTTCCCACCCGGTGGAAATCGCCCGGTCCGACACCCTGGCTGCGCCGACGAAACTCTACCTCAAGCCCGGCGAGATTTACACCCGCCAGCAATTGCTGACCGCCCTGCTCGTCAAGAGCCCGAATGATGTCGCCATGGCCCTCGCCCGGGACAACGCCGGCAGCGTCGAGGCCTTCGCCGCCAAAATGAACAGCCGCATGCGGCGCCTGGGCGGGGAGGACTCGAATTTTGTGAATCCCAGCGGGCTGCCCGCCCCCGGCCAGTATTCCACCGCCCGGGACATGGCCCGGGTCGCGCGCGCCGTGTATTTCAATCCGCTCCTGCGCGACATCATCCGGACGAAGTTTTACACCTTCCGCTTCAGCAACGGAAAAACCGTCTCCCTGCGCAACACCAACCGCGTGCTGCGGACCTACACCTTTTGCAACGGCATGAAAACCGGCTACACCGACGCCGCGGGTCATTGCCTCATATCCAGCGGGTCGTGGAACGGCCGCGATGTCATCGCCGTCGTCCTGGGCAGCAACAAGGCCCGGGTCTGGGACGAATCCGCCGCGCTTCTCGCCTACGGCCTCGGCCTGGGCGCGTCCGAAATGGCCGCGATGCGCAAGGTGGTCAATGAACCGGAGGAGGACGAACCCGTCGCCAGCGCGGGGCGCTGATCTCCGTTCCCAACGTTTGCGATTCCCGTGACCCGTCGTTACACGCTCGACACTCCCGGACCCGCCGGCCCGGCCATTGACTACGCCGCCGAGCTCAACGAACAACAGTATGCCGCGGTCACGTCCCCTCCCGGACCCGCCCTCGTCATCGCCGGAGCCGGCAGCGGCAAGACCCGCACGCTCACCTACCGGGTCGCCTGGCTGCTCGAACAGGGGGTTCCACCGCGCAACATCCTGCTGCTCACTTTCACCAACAAGGCCGCCCGTGAAATGCTCGACCGCGTGGCCGCCCTGCTTCCGCAGGGCGCCGAGGGCATCTGGGGTGGAACATTTCATTCCATCGGCAACCGCATCCTCCGCCGTCACGCCGGGCGGATCGGCTTTCGCGAGCGGTTCACCATCATGGACCGCGACGATCAGGAGGAATTGATCGACGCCATCGTGGCCCGTGAGGGGCTGCGTTCCGCGGACAAGCGGTTTCCCAAGGGGGAGGTGCTGGCCGACATCTTCAGCTATTCCGTAAACACCGGCCTGCCCATCCGCCAGGTGCTGGTTGCCAAATACCGCTATTTCATTCCCCTGGCCGAGACGCTCGAGAAACTGCAGGTGGCCTACGAAGCCCGCAAGAAGGAGGCGAATGCGATGGACTTCGACGATCTCCTGGCGAAGACCCTCGAGCTCTTCCAGACCTGCGGGGATGTGGCGGAAATTTATCAAAACCAGTTCCGCCATGTGCTCGTGGACGAATACCAGGACACCAACAGCATCCAGTCCGCGCTGGTGGAGTGTTTTGCGCACAAGCACGGCAGCATCATGGTGGTGGGGGACGATGCGCAGAGCATCTATTCGTGGCGCGGGGCCAATTTCGAAAACATCCTGCAGTTTCCCCAACGGCATCCGGACGCGCAGGTTTTCAAGATCGAAACCAATTACCGCAGCGTCCCCGAGGTGCTCGAGGTGGCCAATGCCGCCATTCTCGCCAATGAGCGGCAGTTCCCCAAAAATCTCGCCGCCGTCCGCTCCTCCCACCCGGTCAAACCGGCCCTCGTTCCGCTCGCAACCAACAACCAGCAGGCCGCCTTTGTGGCCCAGCGCATCCTCGAACTGCACGAGGATGGCGTTGAACTCAACGAAATCGCCATCCTCTACCGGGCGCACTTCCATTCCATGGAGGTGCAGCTCGAACTGACCCGCCGCGGCATCCCCTTCGCCATCACGAGCGGACTCCGTTTTTTTGAACAGGCCCACGTCAAGGACGTCGCCGCGTTCCTCAAGTTTGCCGTCAATCCGCGCGACGAAATCGCCTTCAAACGCATGGTGCGCCTGCTGCCCGGAATCGGCGCGAAATCCGCGGAAACGCTCTGGACCCAGACCAACGACAGGCTCGCCGGGGAGCCGGCCTTCAGCCGCCTGGAACAACTCAAGGTGCCCGCCAAGTCCGCCAAATCCTGGCTTCAGTTTGTCCATACCCTCACCGAATTGGCCCCCGGCGCGGAGGGCGCGCCCGCTCCCTCCGCCATGATCGATAGCGTGCTCTTTGCCGTCTATGACGACTACATGAAGAGCAAGTACGCGAACTACGAGGCGCGTCGCGAGGACCTCAACACGCTGTCCTCCTTTGCCCGGCAGTTCGACAACACCGAGGAATTTTTGTCCCAGCTTGCCCTTCTCGGAGCGGTCGAAACCCCCGACGCCCTCGGCGGGGGAGAGGGGGACTGCGAAAAGGTGACGCTTTCCACCATCCACCAGGCGAAGGGACTCGAATGGAAGGTGGTCTTTCTCATCTGGCTGACCGAAGGCATGTTTCCCAGCGCCCGCGGCGCGGAATCCCCCGAAGGACTCGAGGAGGAACGGCGGCTCTTTTATGTCGGAGTCACCCGCTGCAAGGACGAACTCTATCTGACCTATCCCGACATGCGTCTCAACGCCGGCTACGGCGAAGCCATGCAGCGCCCCTCCCGCTTTCTCAGCGAAATCCCCGAACCCCTCCTCGAACCCTGGGAAGTCTCCGCCCCGGGAAAAACGTGGGAAGAAGAGCCGTTTTAACGCTCAACGTTCGACGCTGAACGCCCAATTCAATAGGTCTTTGGGAGTTCGACGTTGAACGTTGGGCGCCTCGCGCCCCCTCCTTCTATCCATACGGCCGGTATTTCCTTCGGTAGGCCGCGGCGGTCAGGCCGCAGTGTTTCTTGAAGGCGCGGCAAAAGTTTTCCGTGTTGGTGTAGCCGACTTCGCGAGCCACGGATTTGATGGGATCCTGCGTCGTGGCCAGTTTGTGCCGCGCGGAACGCATTCTTTGCAGGATGAGATGCTGATGGGGGGTCATCCCGGTGTGCTGGCGAAATTGGGCGTGCAGGTGGGACGCGCTGAGACCGAACCGCTTTGCCAGATCCTCGATTCCCAACGGATCGGCGTAATGACGGTCGAGGTGACTGATCACCTCGGCAATGAGGGGAGGGATCGCCCGGTGCTTCTGCCGTCGCCGGAATTCCTCGAGCCGGAACCGAAACTGGCTCCAGATGAGGTCCCCCAGTACCCCGTGGTCCACATCGGTGTGGTGGAAGGCAAACAACGCCTCTTGGGAGAACTGCAGCGCGGCATTGGCATCGATCCATTGGAACACGCGCGGCCAGGGGAGGCGCTTCGGCAGCCGGTCCAGCCAGAAGCGCGCGGTCATGCAGGCGTAATATCCCCGGCCCGGTGAGCGGCTGACCGTGCATTGACCCGGATAATGCGCAAAAACGGTGCCGGCCCCGTGCAGGTCGTCACCGTCGGGCGCATACACTGCGCCCTCGGTGATCAGCTCAAACAGGAGGGAATTGGGCGCAATGATCGCCGGCCGTTCCGCGCCGCCCGGACCGCTCACGTAGTGCCCGACGCTTTCCAAGGCGGGCCTCAGTCCTGCACCATGAATCATAGTTTTTGTCAATTTCGGTCCGGCAATGTTTTGGTATGATGGGGATCTCCACGCAAGCTTTCCCTGTTTTTCATCAACTCTCTCCCTATGATACCTGAAATCTCCGTTCAGCTTTACAGCGTCCGCGACCAGGCGGCCGCCGACTACGAGGGCACCATCCGTGCCATTGCCGCCATGGGATTTGGCTGCGTGGAACCGGCCGGTTACCCCGGATATTCCGCGGAAAAGGCCGCGAAGCTCTTCAAGGAACTCGGCCTCAAGGCACCCACCTGTCACGGCGCGCTGCCGGTCGGGAACGACAAAAACCGCGTGATCGAGGAGGCCCTCATGCTCGGGCACGAGGCCATCATCACCGGCTGCCCGCCGAAGTTTAAGGAAAACTTTGCCTCCGCCGATGCCATCAAGGCCACGGCCGAGCTGTATTGCGAAGCCGCCGCCAACGCCGCTCCGCACGGCCTGCAGATCGGCTACCACAACCACGACTGGGACCTCCTCGACGTGGACGGCACCCCGGGATATCGCCTTTTCCTCGAACGCACCCCGGACACCGTCCTTTGGGAAGCCGACATCTTCTGGGTGGCCAGGGCCGGGCGCGATCCGGTGTCCTTCCTCCAGGAAATCGGTCCCCGCGGCAAGGCGCTGCATTTCAAGGACGGTATGGTCAATGCCACCGACACCTTTGTCGAAGCCGAGACGGAAAGCGGCAAGGTGATGGTCAGCAACTCTTCTCCGTTCCTGCCGGCCGGAACCGGTCAGGTTGACCTCCCGGCCGCCTCGAAAGCCGCCACCTTTGCCAAATACATCGTGGTGGAACTCGACAGTTACCCCGGCGACATGCTCCAGGCGGTGCAGGAAAGTTATCAGTATCTCACCCGCAACGGCATTGCCCGCGGGCTCAAATAAAGCCAACCCCATCATGTCCACTCCATCCAAAGTCCGCGTCGGCATCATCGGCTGCGGCAACATCTCCCAAGCGTATTTCAACGGCGCCCGGATGTTCGAGGTTCTCGAAGTCGTCTCCTGCGCCGATCTCAACCCCGAGGTGGCCCTGGCCAAGGCGAAGGAAAACGNCTGCCGGGCCCAGTCCGTCGACGAACTGCTGGCCAATCCCGACGTCGACCTTGTCNTCAATCTCACCATTCCCGNCGTCCATGCCGAGGTCAGCCTGGCCGCCCTCAAAGCCGGCAAGCACGTGCATTGCGAAAAACCCCTTGCGGTGCACCTCGAGGACGCCAAAAAGGTCCTCGATCTGGCCGCGGAAAAGAACCTTCTCGTGGGCTGCGCGCCGGACACCTTCCTCGGGGCCGGACTGCAAACTTCCCGCAAACTGGTCGACGACGGCTGGATCGGTCAGGTTTTCAGCGGCACGGCGTTCATGATGTCGCGCGGACCCGAATCGTGGCACCCCAATCCCGCCTTCTTCTACGAGGTGGGCGGCGGTCCGATGTTCGACATGGGGCCGTATTACATCACCGCCCTGGTCCATCTGCTGGGACCGGTGAAGGAGGTCTGCGCGGTGACCACCCGGGCCTTTGAGGAACGCATCGCCACTTGCAAGGAACATTTCGGCAAAATGCTGCCGGTGTCCGTTCCGACCCACAATTCCGGCACGCTGGTCTTTCACTCCGGAGCGGTGGTCACTGTCACGATCTCGTTTGACGTGCACCGTCATGGTCACAGCCCCATCGAACTTTACGGCAGTGAAGGTTCCCTGAAGGTGCCCGATCCGAACACCTTCGGCGGACCGGTGGAACTCTGGACTCCGGGATCCGGGGAGTGGCACTCGCAGGCGCTGGCTTTTCCCTACAGCGAGAACAGCCGCAGCATCGGAGCCGCGGACATGGCCTATGCCATTCTCAGCGGCGGCAGGCGGACCCACCGCACCAGCGGGGCACTGGCCTACCATGCGCTCGAGGTCATGCACGCCTTCGAAAAATCCTCCAAACTCAGGCAGTATGTCACCATCGAATCCCGGCCCCCGCAGCCTGAACCGCTGCCATTGGGATTGATCAAGGGACGGCTCTAGGCGCCGCGTTGCCGCGCCCAACGCCGAACGTTCAACTTTGAACGCTCCACGTTGAAGGAAGTTCGAAGTTCCGCATCAAATCGGAAATGGGAATCGGCGCCTCACCGGGCGCCGATTTTCATTGAAGGCCGTTGAAATGCCGCCTTCAGGCGGATCTTCCCGGACACATGAGATCGTGCCCCCAACGCGCTTTCCCCTTCTGCGTTACACGTTCGGGCGCGAACGCGCTCAGAGTTCCTCCGCGATCGTCCTGAAGATATCCGTGTTGTCCTTGAACCCGCCGAGTTTTTCCGCACCGGGTCCGGAACTGACCACGATGCCGTCCTCGGCCACGCCGACGGCGGTGGGAGTCGCAAAGGCGGAGGGTTCCGTGGGGGCCGGGGGCGGGGTGTCCGGTTCGGGGCTGGCGGAGGGACGGGAACCCGGGCCTGTGGACCAGGTAAGCGACGGCACGCCCTGCGGATTGATGCCGGTCACGGCGATGCCCTTGTCATTGCGGAACGGATAACCGTTGAGGGTCAGACCGCCGACGCTTTGCTTGCCGGCCACGATGATCAGGGAGTTTTCCCCGGCGTAGGCCCGCGCCGCGGCCACGGCGTCATCGAGGGCCACGATCTGACGCAGCATGCGCTCGCCTTCATTGTTGGCGGCCGCCCTGCCGACCAGCCCGGCATCGACAATCAGGAGGTAGCCCTTGCGGTTGAACTGCAACAGTTGGATGGCCTGCTTCACCATGTCGGCGAGGGAGGGCTCGGAACCGGCCGCCCGGATTTCATCGACGAAGGCGAGGGGCCCGGGTGCAAAAATGCCGAGAAGCTTCGGCGCCCGCCAGACGGGGGTATTTTCCAGCTCGGAGCTGTTCCGGGCGATGTCGTATCCCTTGCGCCGCATCTCCAGCATGAGATCGCGCCCGTCCTTGCGGTGTCCGTCCTTGTGTTCGGGAAGAAATTCGGCCTCGCCGCCGCCGAGGATCACATCCAGCACCGGTTCATCCGCGAGCTGCGCCACAATGGCCGCCGCGTCCAGGGGATCGCTGGACTTGGCGAAAAATGCCGCCGGAGTGGGGTCGGAAACGGCGCCGTCGGTCACCAGTCCGACCAGACGCCCCCGCTCCCGGGCGAGGTCGATCAGCGTCTTCAGGGGATTGCCGGCGGAATCCACGCCGACGGAACGGTTGTTGACCTTCTGCCCCGTGGCGATGGCCGTCACCGCCGCGGCGGGGTCGCTGACCGCAAAATCGGCCGCCTGGGTGGTGATGAGGCCCAGTTGACCGAGGGACTCCAGGTTCAGGCGGTGATCCGCACCTCCCTTGTAAATGCGGGCGGCCGTCAGCGAGGAGGTGTTCAGGTTGTCGGTGAGGAACAGGATGATGGCAAACGGCTTTTGCACCACCCAGTTCACGTAAAAAAGCACACCCACTCCCAGGAAGGCGAGAAGGAGGACCAGGGCGAGAAAGCGGTTGCGGATTTTGTTGCTCATGCAAGGACGGCGGAGGGGAATTTCCAGCACAATGCGGCGATCTTCGCAATAGCGCGCATTTTCGGTTGCGAAATTCGTGCAGGATGGAGATATTTAGGCGCTCCACTACCCGATGGTGTAACGGTAACACAGAGGCCTTTGGAGCCTTTATTCATGGTTCGAATCCATGTCGGGTAGCCAAACATTTGAGCGGCTTCCCGGGGGCTGTGCCCCAAAATGTGCCCAACTTTCCGGAAGTCGCGCCGGGCGCAAAAATCTCCTTCACCCTCGAAATCCCACGCGCCGGCTGAACCGTTCACCGGTCCGGTCATTCTCGACCTGATTTTCATCCTCCGCCGGCCCAAAACCCTCTGCCGGCGGAAAGATCCGGATGGGCTTATCTCCATGCCCGACCGCCGGGCGCGGATGCAGGGCATTGTGGACGCCGTGGCGGACCAATTGGACGCCTACGGCATGATGTTCCCTGGCGGGTTCAAGCTGACGACGCTTTCCCGCGGTGGGGGATTGGCCTACAACCCGGAAACCAAAACCCTCGAAATCGACCTGAATCGGGTGAGCCGGCAGCTTGTCGGGACGAAGAACCCGGCCCGCCTTGTGCAGGCGACGATGCGGGAGGAGGTCATTCACCGGGCCGCCACCGATGTTCTTTCCCGTGAGGAAGTTACCCGGCTTTGGGAAAGGCTCCCTGATGCCCTGATTGTCCGACGGCTTTCGGATCTTGGGGTGAAAAAAGTGGTTTCCGAAAGTGAGGAAGGCCGGTTTGTAGAGAATGATGGAGGACTGAATGATGGAGGACTTCGACCGAGCGGTGAGGCTTATCGACCCGGAGATGTGGTGGAGACACGAGATTCGGGACATGTGGGAAGTGTTCCTGCTTCTGACCCCACAAAAACCGGTGGAAACGCTCCCGCTATTCCGGTGGCGGGAAATCAGGAAGGCGTATTTGACTCTGGAAGCAATGTGTCCATCCAGCCGGGCTTGTTCGCTGAACTAGGCGACCGGGGCGTTGCCTACACGGACAACAACGATGCCATTGAATTTGTTTGGGCGGTTGCGGAATTGAATAACCTGTCCATTTTCAACGAGGAAAACGGCGCCGTGAATCCGCGGTATCCCAAGGAACTCCAGCCGCGTGACCGCAGCACGGCCGGCAGCCAACTCCAGGTTGAGGACATCGCACGCAATGCGAATTTCGACCGCCTGAGCATCGCGGAAAACGTGGGCGGTGGCGCGCCGATTGTTGGCCCGACCGATGGCGTGGCTGAAAGTGGCAATGGCCGGCTCATGGGGTTGCGTCCTGCCTATGATCGGGGGGTTCCTTCCATCCAGACGTATCGCCAGAAGCTCGAGGAGAACGCGGGGAAGTTCGGGCTGGCCCGCGAAAAGATCGCCGGGATGAAGCGTTTTCCGGGCAGGAGGGCGGGATTTTGTTCTCCGGCATCAGGGGGACCAGAAAAGCCGTTGACGCCGGAGGAAGTTGACTCGTACTTGAGAATACGGGAACTCCGCCGGAGCGGATCCCAGAAGGACGTGAGCGAATACTACGGACCTTATCACGTAACGCCGGTGGAAGACTGGCCCCTTCTGGAGAATATCCTACTCAAGGGGAACTCTTCGGAGGGTACGTCCAAGAGGAGCTTTTCCCGAAAGGAGAAGAAGCTCTTGGCCAAGCTGTCGCTCGATCCGGATAGCGTGCCGCTTTACTTCAGGCGGATGCCGGTCAGACCGTACATACTCCAAGACTAAGCCCGGATCTTGTCGCCGGCCTGCAGGGTGATTGGGAAGCCCTTGCCCGGGGGATCAATTCCAAGGGCCGTGCTTCGAGTATTTTGGCTGACTTGGTTTCCAGACGGATCCCCGCATGGGATGTCACGGGCACGAAGATCAATGGCCCCGAGGACGTGCTTGCTCCCATGCGTCCGATTCGCTCGCCCTACTTCGAGAGCCTGAAAGTTCTGATTCTCGACGGGAACAACAATGTCGCGACGAGTCAGATTTTGACGGTTGGTCCTCTTGCCGAGAGCGTCGCGGACCCCAAGAGCATTTTGGGCGCGCTTGCCCGTCTTCGCGAACGCACCGGGAAGGCATACAATCGCATCATCATTTCGCATAACCATCCTTCCGGCGACCCCGCGCCGGGCATGGCCGAACCGTCCGGCGAACGGACCATCGGTCGAATGCGTGTGTGTCACGGGCGATAATGTGACGCCCCTTTTCCTCCTTCCCTGCACTTCTTTCTTGAGAGCAGGGGTGTGAGCCCTACTCTTGCGGGGATTTTTTGCTATCGATGCCTGATTCCGCCGCCGCCAAAGTTCTTCCTTTTGAGTCCGTCGCGATTTCCGGGGTGCCTGCCGGCCGATCGCTTGAGGAGACCATCACCCGGGCACAGGAAAACCTTTTGCGCCTTCAGAAGCCCGACGGCCACTGGGAAGGCGAACTGCTCGTCGACAGCACGCTCTGCTCCGACTACGTGCTTTACATGCACTGGCTTGGCAGGGTGGACGAAACCCTGCAGGCCAAATGCGTGGACCACATCCGCCGCCGACAACTGGCCGATGGCGGCTGGAACATCTTCAGCGGGGGGCCGAGCGAGATCAATGCGTCGGTGAAGGCCTATTTCGCCATGAAACTGGCCGGCCATTCCCCCAATGCCCCTTGGATGCGGGAGGCCCGCGCCAACATTTTGCGTCTCGGCGGCATCCCGCAGATGAACACCTTCGCGAAACTGTATCTCGCGTTGATGGGGCAGTTTCCCTGGAAATATCTGCCGACCATCCCGCCGGAAATTTTCCTCTTCCCGAACTGGTTCTTTTTCAACCTCTACGAGATGTCCTCGTGGAGCCGCACGATCATCGCGCCGCTCACCATCCTCAATCACTACAAACCGGTGCGCACCCTGCCGGCCGACAAACAGCTCCACGAGCTTTATCCGGCCGGTCTGGAAAACACGGATCTCTCCCTCAAGAAGGATCCGCATTTCTGGTCGTGGAAGAATTTCTTCCTGCGCTGCGACCAGCTCCTGAAACTCTACAACCGCTTCCCGGTGCACCCGCTGCGCCAGAAGGCCCTCAAGGCTGCGGAAAACTGGATGATCGAACGCATGGGCGAGGGGAGCGAGGGCCTGAGCGCGATTTACCCCGCCATGCTCAATGCCATGATGGCCCTGCGTGTGCTGGGGTACCCGGAGGATCATCCGCTGGTGCAGAAGGCCGACCGCGATTTTGCCGGACTTTTTGTCGACGATCCCGAGGATTTCCGCATCCAACCGTGCCTGTCGCCCGTCTGGGACACGGCCATCACGACGATCTCCCTGGCGGAATCCGGACTGAAAAACCATCCCGCCCTGGTCCGGGCCGCCGAGTGGCTGGAAAAAAAGGAGGTGCGCTTCGCCGGGGACTGGGCGGTGCGCGTGAAGGGGGTCGAACCGAGCGGCTGGGCCTTCGAACACGAGAACATCTATTATCCGGACACCGACGACACCATGATGGTGCTCATGGCCCTGCGGCACGTCGAACCCCGCGATCCCTTTGCCCGCAAGGCGCAGTTTGAACGCGCCCTCAAGTGGCTTCTTGCCTTCCAGGATGAGGACGGCGGATGGGCGGCCTTCGACCGGGGGGTGACCGCTCCCTGGCTGGAACATGTGCCTTTTGCCGACCACAACGCGATCCTGGACCCGACCTGCTCCGATCTCACCGGACGCGTCCTCGAACTGCTGGGATACATCGGCTACGACCGCCAGAGCCAGGTCGTCCGGCGCGCCATCGCCATGATCCGGCGCACACAGGAGGCCGACGGTTCGTGGTACGGACGCTGGGGCGTCAACTACATCTACGGCACTTGGCAGATTCTCCGCGGTCTGGCTTCCATCGGCGAAAACATGGACCAGGAATGGATCCGCCGCGGCCGGGACTGGTTGGAAAGCTGCCAGAATGACGACGGCGGCTGGGGCGAAACCTGCGAATCCTACAACTTCCCGGCGCTGAAGGGGCGCGGACCCAGCACGCCCAGCCAGACGGCCTGGGCCCTCATGGGAATCTGCGCCTGCGGGGACCCACACCGCGAATCCATCCGCCGCGGCGTCGATTATCTCATCCGCACCCAAAACCCGGACGGTTCCTGGACCGAGGACTACACGACCGGCACCGGGTTCCCGTGCGTGTTTTATCTCAAATACGACATGTACCGTCAGCACTTCCCGCTCCTCGCCCTCGCGACCTACCGGAAGATGCTCCAATCATCGTAGAAGCCGACCCAGGGAGGCGAAGGGGACGGGCGGAAGGCGAAAACGCCGGCTGTTGGCGCCGAGGTAGGACGAAACGGGGGGTCAACCTCCGGCCTGACCCTGAATTGGGGGACAAGCCGGTGCTTGTCCCTTCCCGCAAACATGGGTGCGGGGGCGCGAAAGATCTCCCTTGCCCCCTGCCTTCCGCTTTCACTCCGTCAGGCAATCTTGCCCCGCAATCCGCCCAACGCATGGGACAGCTTGCGGATGCCAAGTTCGATGCGGGTCTTGACGGTTCCCAGGGGCGTGTTGGTCAGGACGGAAATTTCCCGCTGACTGCGGTTTTCAAAAAACGCCAGACGGATGACCCGTTCCTGGTTGGGGGGGAGGCTCTTCATCTGCTGTTCGAGCAACTCCCGAAGGTCGTCCCGGCAGGCGTCGCGCTCGACGGTGTGGGTTTCCTCAATGGCCTTGTCGGCGTGGTTGCAGGAAATCTCGTACCGATCCGTGGCGCGGCGATAGGCGCTGTGCTGACGCAGACGGTCAATGGCCCGGCGGCGGGCGAGGGTGCAGAGCCAGCTGACCAGTTTGCCCTTGCGGGGCGAATAACTGTCGGCGCGGTCCCAGACTTGGAGGAAGACCTCCTGAAGGACATCGTCCGCCTCGGCGTCATCATGCAGCACCTGCATGATGATGGATTTGAGAATGGCGCGATAGCGTTGGTGAAGTTGGTCGAGGGCATCGGGGTTCCGACGCAGGAGCTCCTGCATTAGATCCTGATCGTCGATGATGACTTGGGATTCGAGTATGGTTTCCATGGGTTCCTGCGTGTTGTTCAGCGTCACCTTAGCCTTCGGAACGTCCGCCGGAAATCGGTGCGCCTGACGATTGGCGCATCAGAGGATCCCCCATCCCCCATCAGGGAGCGCCCTATGCGGAGGTCAGGGCAAATGCAACTGTCATTTCCCCGCATCCCGGCTTAAGTCCCCGGAATGAAAGTCGGAGCAATCTGCGGGAAGGACGGAGTATTTTACCGAATCTGGGCGCCCAAGGCCCGGAAGGTCGATGTGGAAATCACTTCGAGGGAAGGAGTGACGCGACGTCTGGAACTCAAAAATCGAGGCCGCGGGTACTTCGAAGGGCACGATCCCGACGGCCGCGCGGGGGACGCTTATGGATTCTGTCTGGGCGGTCCGGTGCTTCCGGATCCGGCCTCGCGGGCGCAGGCGGACGATGTGCACGGCAAATCGCTCGTGGTGGATCCCGGAGCGTATGTCTGGAGGGACGCCGGCTGGCGACGACCCGATTTTCGCGATGTGGTCATTTACGAGTTGCACGTGGGAACCTTCACCGAAGAGGGAACGTTTCGGTCCGCGATCAAACGCCTCCCGCACCTGCGCAAACTCGGCGTGACAGCAGTCGAAATCATGCCCGTCGCCGATTTTCCCGGGAGCCGCAACTGGGGCTACGACGGAGTGCTGATTTACGCGCCGGCGCGGGTTTATGGGAGTCCGGATGATTTCCGCGCGCTGGTGGAGGCCGCCCATCGGGAGGGCCTGGCGGTGATTCTGGACGTGGTGTACAATCATCTCGGGCCCGACGGCAACTGCCTCGGCGCCTACGGTTCGCAATACTTCTGCCGCCGGCATCACACGCCGTGGGGGGATGGGTTCAACTTCGATGACGAGGACCACGAGGCGGTGCGGGAGTTTTTTCTCGGCAATCCCGTCTATTGGATGGAGGAGTTTCACATCGACGGTTTCCGCTTCGATGCCACCCATGAAATCGCCGACGACTCCCCTTGTCATATTCTGGCGGAAATGACCGCCGCGGTGCGCGCCCGGGGAGGTTATGCCATCGCGGAGGACAGCCGGAACGACGTTCGGGTGCTCGACGAAAACGGACTGCATTTTCACGGCGTGTGGGCGGATGATTTTCATCACGCCGTCCGCGTGTCGCAGACCCGGGAGCGGCAGGCCTACTTTCAGGATTTTCGCGGAACGCTGTCCGAACTGATCGAATGCCTCGACCACGGCTGGCTTTATCGCGGACAACCGTCGCCGTCCCAGGGACGGCCCCGCGGAACCGATCCGAAAAAATTTCCCCCCTCCTGTTTTGTGCATTGCCTTTCCAATCACGATCAGACCGGCAACCGCGCCCTGGGCGAACGGATCGGCGCGAACATCGAACCGGCGGCCTATCGGGCGCTGTCCTTGCTCCTCTGCCTGAGTCCCTACACGCCGATGCTCTTCATGGGACAGGAATGGGGCGCCGCTTCGCCTTTTCTGTTTTTCTGCGATCACCACAGCGACCTGGGCCGGGCGGTGACCGAAGGCCGCCGGCGGGAGTTTGCCTGCTTCCCGGAGTTTTCCGATCCGGCCGGTCGCGCCCGCATTCCCGACCCGCAGGCGGAGGAAACATTCCGGCGCTCGAAACTTCGCTGGGACGAAACGGACCGCCCGCCTCATGCCGGGCTGCTCGCCCTGTATCGCGAAGGCCTGCACCTCCGTCAAAGGGAGTCCGCCTTTCGCCCCGTGGACCGCACCAGCTGGAGCGTCCGGATGCAGGACGAAATCGGAATCCTGAGTTTCGATTCCCCGACGCCAATCCGTGGGGGACGACATGAGGAGTCCGCGGGATGCCGCTCCGCGGACTACCTTCTTCTCTTTGTCCTGCATCCCGGTGCCTCAGGCGAACGCCCGGCAGGGGATTACGAACTCCTTCTCTCCAGCGAGGAGTCGCGATTCGGCGGATCGGGAACGTCCGCCTGGTCGGGGTCCGGGCGCCTGCAATTCCCCGTCCAGGAAGCGATCCTGCTGCGGAGGAAATCCGACTGATCCGGGCGACTTGTCGCCCTGCCATGCGACAACCGGTGTGCACGTTTTCCCAAATCAACCGGCCAGCCAGCAAACCCCGTAAGGAGGAAGCTCCAGCGTTCCCGCCGACATGTGGCAATCCCGGGCCAGCAGGGGGCTCCACGCGCCTTTGGGCAACGCATAGCTCTGCGGACGGGCGGTGATGTTGACCACGACCAATACGCGCGAGGCGTCCGCGCTGCGTTCCACCACAAACAGCTCGGCCGGGGCGTCCGGGATCGATTGACCCGAGAAGGGACTGAGAGCCGGCTGGGCCGCCCGGATGCGGAGCATGGTTTGCAGTCCGGAAAAGACGCGGCTGCGCAGACTTTCGGGATCGCGAAGCTCGCCTTCCAGGTCGGCGAGGCGGAGCTTTTTGCGGTTGATCCGCCGGCGGATTCCGCTGGCCTCGGCTCCGGCGCGGTCTCCACGGGAACCAAAGAGGGAGTGGAAATAAATGCCCGGCAGACCGCGTAGCGCGAGAAGGATGGCATGGGCGGCGAGGAACCGGGCAACCTGAAGATCGGACGGTTCGTTGCCGCGGGGATTCGAAAGGGCGTCGAAATAGCTGATGTTGAGTTCGTAGGGACTCTTGGTGCCGTCCGGATTGTTTTTGTAGGACACATACCCGTCGTGGGCGAGCGCGGTCGCGACCAGGGCGTCGATTTCGGTGTCCTCAAGGATGCCGCGGGCCGGATTCAGTCCGATGCCGTCGTGGGAGGCGAGGAAATTGAAAAACGTGGCGTGCGGGGAGGGAAGTTCCAGCGTGGCGGCCCAGCGTCGCAGGGCGGTGGCGTCTCCCGCCCGAAAGGTGTGAAAGGTGAGCGGAGGCAGGGCGAAATTGTACACGAGGTGCGCCTCGTTCTGTCCGTTGCCGAAATAGGAGATGTTGTCCGCGTGCGGAACGTTCGTTTCGGTGATGATCTGCACCCCCGGCGCGACATCGTCAATGGCGGCGCGCATCAGCCGGATGATGCGATGGGTTTGTTCCAGATGGATGCAGCGGGTGCCGGGGATCTTCCAGAGAAAGGCGATGGCGTCGAGCCGGATGTATGCGGCGCCGTGACGGAGATAAAAAAACAGCACCTCGAGAAGACGCAGCAGCATCCGGGGATCGCCGAGATTGAGATCGACCTGGTCCGCGCTGAAGGTGGTCCAGACCTTGCGCGGACCCCGCACCGTGGAGAACTCGGTGAGAAGGGGGAGCGCCCGCGGACGGACGACCTGGGAGAGATCGGGATGTCCCGTCACCGTGAAAAACGCCTCCTCCCAGCCGGGTTCCTGACGGAGGAATTTTTGGAACCAGACTCCTTGTGCCGAAGCGTGATTGAAGACGGCGTCAAACATCAGCCGGAACAACCGGCCCAGAGCCGCGATGTCCTCCCAGGTGCCCAAGGCCGGATCCACCGCGTAATAATCCATCACGGAGAACCCGTCGTCGGAGGAACTCGGGTAAAAGGGCAGGATGTGCACCGCGGTGACCGTGTCCGCCGCATGCCGGGCCAGAAATTTACCGAGGGTGCGCAGCGGGGCTTCGTCGTCTGTGGAAACCTGATCGCCATACGTGATGAGCATGCAGTCCTGCGGACCGGGACGGGCAAGGGGCGGACGGGGGGAGGAGGCGAGTTCCGAGCGAACCCGGGTGAGGAGAGTTTCCATTTCCTGCACGAGCGGCCCGGCCGCGGATTCGCCATAGAGAAAAATCAAATGTTCACGTATGCTCGGGTTCACTCCCGGAATTTCTCACATAATTTGCCCAACGCCAAACCCCATGAAGCTCGTTGTTCCTCTCGCCCGTTTTCCCAAACGCATCGGATTTCTTTCCACCCGCTTTCACGGCACGGACGGGGTCACACTGGAGGCCGCCAAATGGGCGTCGATTCTGGAGGCGGAAGGCGCGCGGTGTTTCTGGATGGCGGGTCTGCTCGGCAAGCCGGCGGAGGTGAGTCATCTGGATCCCCTGGCGTTTTTTAATCATCCCGAGGTGCTGAAGGTGCAGTCCCAGCTCTTCGGCCAGACCACCCGGTCGCGGGAAATCACCAACCGGGTTCACGAGTTGAAGGAGGGCCTGAAGGATTCGATCTACCACTTCATCAAGCGCTTTGAGATCGAACTGCTCATCCCGCAAAACGTGCTGGCCATCCCCATGCACGTCCCGCTGGGACTGGCTGTCACCGAAGTGCTGGCCGAGACCGGGCTGCCCGCCATCGCCCATCACCACGACTTCGCCTGGGAACGCGAGCGCTTCACCGTAACCTCGGCCGCCGATTATCTGGCGGCGGCCTTTCCTCCCACCATCCCCAAGCTCGAACACGTGGTGATCAATTCCATGCAGCAGAAGGAACTCGCCCGGCGCTATGGACAGTCGTCCACGGTGATTCCCAATGTCATCGACTTCGAAACGCCTCCGCCGCAGATCGACGAATACTCCGCGGATTTTCGCCGGGAGATCGGTGTTTCCGACGATGACATTCTCGTGCTGCAGCCCACCCGCCTGGTCGCCCGCAAGGGCATCGAGCACGCCATCGAACTGCTCCGCCGCCTGAAGGAACCGCGCCTCAAGCTGATCCTTTCCCATCCGGCCGGAGACGAGGGCGACGCCTATGTAAAACTGCTGCAGGATCGCATTGCCGACGCCGGCATCGAGGCGCTTTTCATCGCCGACCGCATCAGCGAAGTGCGCGGGGTCAATGCGGAAGGACGCAAGACCTACACGCTCTTCGACATCTACCCGCATGCCGATCTGGTGACGTATCCGAGTTATTACGAAGGCTTCGGCAACGCCTTTCTCGAGGCCGTCTACTTTGGAAAACCGGTCGTGGTGAACACCTACGCGGTTTACGCCCGCGATATTGATCCGCTGGGTTTCAAGACCATCGAAATGTCCATGCTGGTGACAAACGAAGTCGTCGAACAAACCCGCGAGATCCTGCGCAACAAGGCCCTGCGTGACGAATGGGCGGCCATCAACTACGATCTGGGCCGAAAATTCTTCTCCTACTCCGTCGCCCGCCGCAAACTCGCCGGCCGCATCGCCAAGATCTTCGGCGAAGGATGAATGCCTGTCGCAGGGGACGACCTAAGGCGTCCTTTGCTTGACAATAAGCCCTCCTTTCCGGGGGAGGCCTCCGAACATTCAGGCGAATGGCGCATGGTGCGATGTTTTTCTGAGAAAGGCGCCGTTTGCTTTCCCGTTGCGGGAGAACGAGAGTCTTGGGGAAACCGGTTTTGGTCCAAGTGACTCAGATGCCCTGACTTGGATATTTGGGCATAAGGGCGCCGCACCAGACAGAGCCTTCCGCTCGTTGTTTCCAAACCTCCCTCCTGCAAGGAGCCTCGAGGATGGCGCTTTGACAAAGGACGAAGGACTACTAATCTTACGGCCATGAGACCGATCCTCGCCGCTTCCGCCATGCTGGTTGCCGGGTTGTTGTCCGTTCCGTGCCCCGCGTCGGCGCAGATCCTCATCGATGGATTCCTCGACAGCACCAGCGAAGTCACCGCACCGGAGCCGCCGAGTTCGGTCATCACCGACATCGGGAACGGTATGGACCGTCAGATCAGCGTTCAGGCAACCGGGGCGTTTTCGATCGTCAGCCAGGTGCTTGCCGGCGTTTTTGTGGTGGATGCCGGCGGCGATGGAGACCCGGGGACGGCCAATGTGCAGATCGACTACCTCGGTTTTGAGATCGATCTTTCCGACCATACCTTCTTTCAACTCGACGTCAGCAAGATCGTGGGCACTCCGACGCTCGTGGTTCTGCTCGGCGATGCCGACTTTGGGCAAATCGCCGGGTCCACGGTGCTTCAGTCCACGGACACAACCCAATCCCTCTTCCTGGATATCACGCAGTTTGACAACTACGCGCCGGGTTTTGGCAGCAAGCTGAACAGCATCCAAGTTGTCATCGGAGGAGGAAACGCCGCCTTCTTCGTTGAGGCGAGTTCCATTCAGTTCAGCACGGTTCCCGAGCCCTCTTCGGGTCTGCTGACGGCGGCGGGGGTTCTGGCCGCGGCCGCACGCCGTCGAATCAGGCGCTGAAGGCGTGGCCCGGGTGGAGGGCGCTCGACAAGGAATGCAAAGACCGCCGGGAGGGTTGAAGAAAGGGAGGTTCGTTCAGAGGGGCTCCTTGCAGCATCCCCGACGTCCGAGCTGGGTCCTGGGCCGGAAAACAGGGCCTATCAACTCTCCGCGAGCAGCGCTTTTCTGGCTTCCTCGAGCTGTGCGCGCTGGGTTCACTCAGCGTGGGGTAGCGCAGCCTCAGGGATTCAAGGGTTTTCACGATAATGTTGGCGATGGCGATACGGGTGAACCATTTGCGGTCGGCGAGGATGACATACCAGGGCGCATGGCGCGTGCTGGTGTGCGAGAGCATCTCTTCGTAGGCCCGCTGGTAGGCGTCCCAATGCTGACGCTCCCGCACGTCGGAGAGGGAGAATTTCCAGTTCTTCTCGCGCCTGGTGATGCGGTCCAGGAAACGTTCCTTTTGCTCCTCCCGGGAGAGGTGCAGGAAAAACTTGAGGATCCGGGTTCCGTTGTCGGTGAGGTATTTTTCGAAGTTGTTGATCTCCCGGTAGCGCCGTGTCCAAAGGGCGTCCCCTTCCGGGATTTTGGGAAGCTTTTGTGCGGCGAGCAGTTCCGGGTGGACCCGCACCACCAGGACTTCTTCGTAATAAGAACGGTTGAAGATGCCGATCTGTCCGCGTTCCGGCAGGGAGAGTTTGCAGCGCCAGAGATAGTCGTGGTCGAGTTCACGGTGGGAGGGGGCCCTGAAGGAGGTGACCCGGCAACCCTGCGGATTCAGCCCGCTCATGACATGTTTGATCACCCCGTCCTTTCCGGCGGCGTCCATCGCCTGAAGGATGATGAGAAGGGAATGGGAATCCGCCGCGTAAAAAACGTCCTGCAGTTCCCTCAGGCGGACGATGTCTTTCTCGAGACGTTTTTTCGCGGCCCCCTTGTCCTTGAAGTCGCCGTGGAAACGCGGGTCATGGTTTTGCAGGCTGACCTTTTGCCGGGGACGGATGAGGAACGGGGAGTGGTCCATGGCGGAAGGATATCGGGCGGACCGGAAAAAGCACTTCTTCTCTGGCGGCGCGGCGGGGTCCCCGCCCGAGTCCGGCGCGCCGGATTGCGTTTGCCCCGGACGGCGCGTCATGCTTGTACGTTCCGGTCATGACCGGCCCCTTGACTTCAACCGGCCCTGTTCCGCCGTGCTGACGAGATCGTTTTTTCGCAGTGATCCCGTGACGTGTGCGCGTGCGCTGGTGGGGTGCCGGCTTCAGTGGGGCAACCGCAGCGGGCGGGTGCTGGAAACGGAGGCTTATGATTCCGAGGACGACGAGGCCTGCCACACCTGGTTTCGTCCGAGTGCGAGGGCCTTTGTCGCCGCGCATCGGGAGGGCACGGCGTATGTGTATTTCAACTACGGCATGCACTGGATGCTGAACGTGCTGGTGAAGGGACGGCGCAGCGGGTTTGTGTTGATTCGCGCGCTGGAGCCGCTGACCGGCGTGGAGGAAATGCAGCGGGCGAGGGGCAGGACGGATCTGCGTCTGCTTTGTTCCGGTCCGGGAAAACTGGCCCAGGCACTCGGGGTGACGGGTGCCGACCACGGACGGGATCTCTGCGCGTGCGCCAGCCATGCGTTTCATCCGGACGAAACGGTTGAGGTCATTGCCTCGCCCCGCGTCGGCATTTCCCGGGCCGTCGATCTGCCATGGAGATTCTTTGCCGCCGGCAACCCCCATGTGAGCCCGCATCCCAAAGGGTGGAGGAAGTCCCGATCCGCCGCCCGGCGCACCAACGACGCCTGATCGCCCGGCGGGGACTTCCGCCTTTCCGCCGACGGCGTACAAAAAAAAACCGGACGGGCCCGAAGACCCGTCCGGCTGTAAAAACCCTGAGAGTCGGCTTACTTGGAGGTGCCGATGCTGGCCGGCGGCGGAGCCGGCTGAGACTTGCTGGCGCAGGCGCCCAGGCTCAGGGCCGTGGCGGCAAAGGCCACCGTCGCGACGATCTTGACGAATTTCACAGTATTCCCCTCCTTTCGTAGCAAGTTGCTGGCCGGAATGTGTCAAATTCGGACAAAGTGACAATAAGAATCATGCAACGATTTCCACCGGAGTCCCTTCGGGAACCAGGGGAAACAATTCGGCGATGTCCGCATTGGCCATCCGGACGCATCCGTGACTGGAAGGAGTGCCCAGTTTGGCCTCGTGGTTGGTCCCATGAATGTAGATGTAGCGTGCCTTGGTGTTGGCATTGTCGGGATCGAGCCCGTCGAGCCAGAGGATGCGGGTCAGGACCAGGTCCTCGTCGCCCCCTTGGGGGGCGATTTCCCCCGTGGGTACACGGCTCTTGAAAACGGCGCCGAGCGGGGCGCCGTCGCCGAATTTTTCGGAGACCTGAAACCGTCCCAGCGGGGTGCGGAAACTGCCGGGTTCCGTGCCGAGACCAAACCGGGAGGTCGAGACGGGATAGGTTCTTTCAATAAGATCGCCCCGCAGGACGTCCATCACCTGGCGGCGGACATCCACGCGCAGTCGGAGGGGGGGCAAAGGATCGTGGACATCCGGGAAAATTTGGTTCATGGTAAAGAGCTCTCCTTATGTCACGAGAATATCGAGTAGCGGTGGTCGGCGCAACTGGCGCCGTGGGTGTTGAAATGCTGCGGGTGATGGAACGGCGGAATTTTCCCGTCAAATCCCTGCGCCTGCTGGCTTCTGCGCGTTCCGCCGGCACGACGCTCCCATTCCGCGGCGAGGAGATTCCGGTGGAGGCGCTCACCCTCAACTCCTTCGAGGGCATTGATGTGGCCCTTTTCAGCGCCGGAGGCGGCATTTCCAAGGAATACGCCCCCGTGGCGGTGAAGTCCGGTGCGGTGGTGGTGGACAATTCGTCCGCCTTCCGCATGCAGGAAAGCGTGCCGCTCGTCGTTCCCGAGATCAACGGCAAGGATGTGTCGCATCACAAGGGGATCATTGCCAACCCGAATTGCACCACCGCCGTCACGCTCATGGCGCTGTATCCGTTGCACAAGAAGTTCGGTGTGAAACGCATTTTTGCCTCCAGCTACCAGGCCGTTTCCGGCGCGGGAGCCCGGGCCATCGAGGAACTGCGTCAGCAGGTGAAGGATCTGGCCGCCGGTCATCCGGCCAAGCCGCACGTTTTCCCGCACCAGATTGCCTTCAACGTCATTCCGCACGTCGATTCCTTCCTGGATACCGGCTACACCAAGGAGGAAATGAAGATGCAGAACGAGGGGCGGCGCATCATGCATTTGCCGGGCTTCCAGGCCTCGGTCACCTGCGTGCGGGTGCCGGTCTATCGCGCCCATTCCGTGGCGGTGAACGCCGAGTTCGAAAAGCCGGTGGATCTCCACGAGGCCCGTGAGGCCATCAGGGCGTTCCCGGGGGTGCAACTCGATGACGACCCGACCTCCAATCACTATCCCATGCCGCTGAACGTGGCGGGGCAGGACGACTGCTTTGTCGGCCGTCTGCGCCATGACTGCGCCGTGCAAAACGGTCTCGCCTTCTGGGTGGTCGGCGACCAGCTTCTCAAGGGGGCGGCGCTGAACGCCGTGCAGATCGCGGAATTGTTGTAAAAAAAACGGCGTCACCATTCCGTTGGCGTTCGCGCTTGGCCGTGCCGTGGTCCGGCCGGACGGAACGGGAACTCCAACGGAGGCCCGCCTTGCATGCCCAAGGAAGGTGGGCCAGCGAGGGGAATCAAGAGACCAAGCCCCTGTCGTCCTTCGGTCACCCGCGAAGGGTTCCGGGCGTGGAATGAAACAGTCTGAAAGCTGAACTCCGCGCGACGAAGCAAAGGGCCGCCCTGGAAAGCGTTGGGAGCGATCTTCGTTTGGCCCCGATCTTGCAGCAGCGGCACATCCCGGCAGAGCGCCGACGGCGCGCCCATTCCATAACCCGGCTCGAAGGTCCGGGGGAGTGGAAAGTCATGCGAATGCAGCTTGGAAGGCCGCGATAATCCCTCTCGGGATGTCGCGCGGGACCCAGAGGAGACCAAGTCCTTCGGGGTGAAGACCGGATGCCCGTTGGGCCTGGAACCCTCGGGATTGCCGCCCACGCGGCGCGGCGGGGGCGGCGACAATCTTTTCCGAATGCCCTAGGCCGGGGCCGGGGCGGGGAGGCCGCCGGGCGGGAAGTCCGGGGATTTGGGTTCCACGGGTTCGGACACCGTGTCGGCCGGCGGAGGCGGCAGCGGCGGCGGGGCTTTTTCCTTGTGAGGCGGGTTTTTCATGGTTCCCGTCTCGATGATTTCCTTCACCTGATCGCCGTCGAGGGTTTCGTATTCGAGCAGGGCCTTGGCAATGAGCTCCACCTTGTCGCGGTGGGTCATGATGAGATCCTTGGCGCGGGCGTAAGCCTCGTCGACAATGCGACGGACTTCGCGGTCGATTTCCTGGGCGGTCGCCTCGCTGTAATCGCGGGTGCGTCCCATGTCGCGGGGCAGGAAGACATGATCCTCGTGCTCGCCGTATTCCAGCATGCCCAGCTTTTCGCTCATGCCCCATTCGCAGACCATCTTGCGGGCCAGACGGGTCATCTGCTTGATGTCGCCGGAGGCTCCGGTCGAGAAGTCGCCCGTGAAGAGCTCCTCCGCAATACGCCCCGCGGCGGCCACGGCCACATCGTCGAGGGCCTGTTTGCGGCGGAACGAATGACGGTCACCTTCCGGCAGCATCATGGTCACGCCGAGCGCATGGCCGCGCGGAATGATGGTCACTTTGTGGAGGGGATTGGTGTTTTTGAGCAGGACGTTCACCAGGGCATGCCCCGCCTCGTGCCAGGCGGTGGAGGTTTTCTCCTCATCACTCATGGCGAGGCTGCGGCGCTCACGGCCCCAGCGCACCTTGTCGCGCGCCTCCTCGAGTTCGGCGTTGGTGATGGCCTTGAGTCCGCGACGGGCGGCGATGAGGGCGGCTTCGTTGACGACGTTGGCCAGTTCGGCGCCCGAGAATCCCGGGGTGCCGCGGGCAATCAGACTCAGGTCGACCGAGGCGGCGAGCTTCACCTTCTTGGCATGCACCTTGAGGATTTCCTCGCGTCCGCGCACGTCGGGCAGCGGAACCGTCACCTGGCGGTCAAAGCGGCCGGGACGGAGCAGGGCGGGATCAAGCACGTCGGGCCGGTTGGTGGCCGCGATGATGATGACGCCGTCCTGGGTGTCAAATCCGTCCATCTCCACAAGGAGCTGGTTGAGGGTCTGCTCGCGCTCGTCGTGTCCGCCGCCCATGCCGTGTCCGCGATGACGGCCCACGGCGTCGATTTCATCGATGAAGATGAGACAGGGTGCATTTTTTCGGCCCTGTTCGAACATGTCGCGGACGCGCGAGGCACCCACGCCGACGAACATTTCCACGAAATCGGAGCCGCTGATGGAGAAAAACGGCACGTCGGCCTCGCCGGCGATGGCGCGGGCGAGCAGGGTCTTGCCCGTGCCGGGCGAGCCCACCATGAGGACGCCCTTGGGGATGCGTCCGCCGAGTTTCTGGAACTTCTTGGGATCCTTGAGGAATTCGACCAGTTCGATCACTTCCTCCTTGGCCTCCTCGACCCCCGCGACGTCCTTGAACGTGATGCGATTCTTTTCCTTGGAGAGCATGCGGGCCTTGCTCTTGCCAAAGTTCATCGCGCTCCGGCCCGCCATCTTGATCTGCGAGCGGAAGAAGAAATAGAGGATGACCAGGAACAGGGCGATGGGCAGGAAGCTGAAGATCGCCGAGGCCAGCAGGTTGGATTCGGACCGGATGGACGGCGTGATCCCCGCCTTTTCAAGGGCGGCGTCAATCTGTTTGCCGTTGAGCGGCACATAAATCAGCGTGCGGAAGGGCGTGTCGACCTCCTCCTTGGTGAGGGGATTCTCCTTTTTGTAATACCCGGCGATGGTCTGGGTNNTGCGGGCGTCGTCCACGACGATCTCCAGCGGCTTTTCATTGGTGGAAATGATTTTCCCCTCGTTGACCAGTTCGAGGAATTGCTTGAGACTGATGGTTTCCTGCTGGGCGAANCCGCCGCGCGGGAAGATGAATGCTCCGCCAATGAGGAGCAAAGCCACGGCGAAGAGAACCAGTCCGCGCCAGTTCATTTGGGGATCGCCCCCACCGGCAGGACGCTGATCTTTCGGTGACTTGGGATTTTCGTCTGACATTGTGAATATCTTCCCGTAACACAGAGCATTCGTAAATGCAAACGTCACGCCCCGCCCTTGTTGTCTCGATTCACGATGTGAGTCCGCTCACGCGGGAGACGGTCGACGTCATGCTGCGCGACCTGGACGCCGTCGGGGTGGGCCGCACTTCGCTGCTTGTCATCCCCAATCACCACCACAAGGCCCCGCTGGCGGAGGACCCCGCCTTTTGCGAATGGCTGCGGACCCGGGCATGCAACGGACAGGAAGTCGTGTTGCACGGGTATTATCATCGCCGTCCCAGCCGGAAGGGGGACGGGGCCCGGGCGCTCATCACCGAGCATTATACCGCCGGGGAGGGGGAGTTTTTTGATCTGACCGAAACCGAGGCCCTGGAAAGACTCGGGAAGGCGAAGGCCGAATTCGCCGCGGCCGGGTTTCACCCCACCGGGTTCATTGCCCCGGCCTGGCTGCTCGGCGCGGAGGCGGAGACGGCGGTGAAAAAGGCGGGGTTTGCCTACACGACGCGGCTGAAGAATTTCAAGGACCTGTCCACCGGACGGGAAACCCCCTCCCAGAGTCTCGTCTGGAGTGTGCGGTCGGCGTGGCGGCGGCGGGTCAGCCTCTGGTGGAACGCCTGGCTGGCGCGGCGGCTGGCGGACGCGCCCCTGCTGCGGGTGGGCCTGCATCCGCCGGACTGGACCTTTCCCGAAATTCGCAGCCAGGCCCTGGAATTGATCCGCACCGCGCTTGCCGGGCGCGATGCGTTGACCTATGACGATTGGCTTGCGCGCCTTCGCGCCCCGTAAATGACGTCCACCGCCGACCTACACATTCACTCCCGCCACAGCACGCGGGCCGCGGACTGGGTGCTGCGGCGCCTCGATTTTCCGGCGAGTTATTCCGACCCCCTGCAGACCTACGAGCGTCTGCGCGCGCAGGGGATGCAGTTTGTCACGCTCACCGATCACAACACGCTGGGCGGCTGCCTGGAAATCGCCCACCTGCCCGGGGTGATCTTTGGCGAGGAGGTGACCGCGAGTTTTCCGGACGACGAGTGCAAGGTGCACATTCTGGTCTGGGGGCTCACCGAAACCCAGCACCGGGAGATTCAGGCCCTCCGGGAAAACCTTTTCGACCTGCAGAAATACCTCGAGGCCGAGGGACTGGCCCATGCGGTGGCGCATCCGTTTTACAGCCCCGACGAAAAGCTCACCCCGCTGCACTTTCAGAAGCTGGTGCTGACGTTCCGGCATTTCGAGATCATCAACGGCCGGTATCATGCCCGCCTGAGCGAGGCGGCGCGCTTTGCGTTGAGCTCGCTCACCCCGCGGCACATCGAGGTGTTTTCCGCCCGCACCGGTCTGGAACCCACCCATGACGAACCTTGGCGGAAGGTGTTTGTCGGCGGTTCCGACGACCACGGTGGAATGTATCCGGCCCGGGCCTTCACCACCACGCCGGCGGCACATTCGGCCGCCGAGTTTCTTTCCCACATCCGGGAGGGACGCTGCGAGGCCCGGGGCGAAGGGGGAAATCCGCTGGCCCTGGCCCACGGCACCTACAACACCGCCTACCAGTTCCTGAAGGCGAAGTTTGCGGTCAAACCCGGCAATCCGGCCGCCGGACTGCTGGAAAAGGCGTTTTCGCGTTTCATGGAGGGCAAGGATCCCACGGAGTTCACCCTGGCGGAAAAACTGGGCTTCCTGGCCCAGGGCATCGCCACGGGCAAGATCTTCGAGATGGCCATGGCGGGAAATTCGTCCCTCTGGAAGGAACTCTCCAGTTACATTTCCAAGCCCGAGGTGAAGGCCGCCCTGGCCCGGGAAACGGCCGGCATCGCCGAACCGGAACGCCGCGCGTTCCTCATGGCGAATCTCATCGCCAACCAGCTGGGGTATCGGTTTTTCACGCAGTTCATCGAACAGCTCACGGGCGCAAAATTCATCGAGAGCATCCAGACGATCAGTCCGCTGGTGCCGATCATCGCGTTGCTCAGTCCCTACCTCCATGCCTTGCGCCAGCCCCGCCGGGAATGGGTCCGGGAGATGACCCGCACCGTGGTCGGCTCGACGCCGGACTTCCTCCTCAACCGCAAGCGCGCGTGGTTCACCGACACGCTGGAGGACGTCAACGGCGTGGCCACGACCATCCGCAAAATGACCGCCGCCGGCGTCGCCGCCGGGCACGACCTGACCGTGATGACGTGCCGCTCCGAGGTGTCCGATCACGGCATTCCGCTGAAGAACTTCCCGCCGGTCGGCGAATTTGAGCTGCCCGAATACGAACTGCAGCGCCTGAGCTTTCCTCCGGTGTTGCGGATTCTCGAGTATCTGATCCGGGAAAACTATTCCGAGCTCATCATCAGCACCCCGGGACCGCTCGGTCTCACGGCGCTCTACGCGGCCAAGACCCTCGGCCTGCGGGCGATCGGCATCTATCACACGGATTTCCCGCAATACGTGCGCATCCTCACCGACGACTCCTTCATGGAGACGCTCACGTGGGATTTCATGCACTGGTTCTACAGTCAGCTCGACCTCATCTACGTCAATTCCGAGGACTACCGGAAATGCTGGATCGAGCGCGGAATCCCCGCCGAGAAGCTGAAAATCCTCCCACGCGGCCTCGACACCAAACTCTTCAATCCCGCCCGGCGGCGTCCGGATTTCTGGAAGTCCCGGGGACTGCGCGACGGGGAGGTGGGCATGCTGTACGTGGGACGCATCTCCAAGGAAAAAAACCTGGACACCCTGGTCTCGGCGACCCGCCGGCTGGCGGAATGGCGGACCCCGGTGCGGCCGCTTTTCATCGGCGACGGACCGTATTTGTCCGAAATGAAGCGCCTGCTGCCGGACGCGATCTTCACCGGTTATCTGACCGGAGAGGACTTGGCGGACGCCTATGCCTCCGCGGATCTGTTTGTCTTCCCCAGCACCACCGACACCTTTGGCAATGTGGTCATCGAGGCCCAGGCCTGCGGGCTGCCGGTGATTGTTTCCGACGTCGGCGGACCGCGCGATCTGGTGCAGCATGGACGGGATGGCTTTGTGACCAAGGCCCTCGATGTGGGCGAGCTTGCCGAAGCCGTCCGGCGCCTCGCCATGGACCCCGCCCTGCGGGAACGCATGGGGGCCGCCGCCCGCGCCCGGGTGGAAACCCGGGATTGGTCCGAGGCCGTCGAAAAATTCTGGGCCGCCTCGCCGGAGTAAGCATTCGCGGTGCCCGCCGGAGTCCGCCCTCCGAATCAATATCCTTGCACACATCCCCGCGGACGCGGACATTCCGGGCGTGAGAAAACTTATCGCGTTTTTTCTGTTCCTGGCCGCCGCCTGCCAGGCCGCGGAACCGCAACTGCGGGAGGGCGCGGTCGTCGTTCTGCCCGTCAAGGGGGAGATCAGTCAGGCGCAATTCTATTTTCTCCGGCGCATCCTCAAGGACGCCGAGGCCGCCAAGGTGTCCGCGGTGATCCTCGACATGGACACCCCGGGCGGCTCCCTCAAGGCGACGCAGGAAATCGTGCAGGCCTTGCTGAAAAGCGGACTGCCCACCTACACCTACGTCAATACCGAGGCGGCTTCCGCGGGCGCCCTGATCGCACTCGGCACCAAGGCGATTTACATGGCGCCGGTGAGCGCCATCGGGGCGGCGGCTCCCGTGTTGAGCGGCGGACAGGAGGTGCCGGAGACCATGAATGCGAAGGTCGTGTCCTTTTATTCGGGCTACTTCCGCGGCGTGGCGGAGCAGAACGGATACAACCCCAATCTGGTGGACGCCTTCATGAACCTGAAAAAGGAGGTGAAGATCGGGAACCGGGTGCTCAACCCCGAGGGCGAGATCCTCACCCTCAGCCCGCAGGAGGCCACGGAGATCATCGACGGCAAACCGCTTCTGGCCCGGGGAATCGCCGCGGACGTCGACACCGTCGTGAAGGATGCCGGACTCAATCCGGCCGACGTCGTCCGGGTGGAACCCAGCGGGTTTGAACGCGTCGCGTTCTGGATCACCGCCCTGGCGCCGCTCCTGCTTCTGGCCGGTATGATCGGGGCCTGGATTGAATTCAAATCCCCCGGCTTCGGCGTGGCCGGCGTGCTGTCCATCGTCTGCTTTGCGCTGTTTTTTGCCGGTCATTACATCGCCGGCCTGACCGGATTCGAAGTGGTGGCGGTTTTTGTTCTCGGGGTGATCCTGGTTTTGGTCGAACTGTTTTTTTTCCCCGGAGTCATCGTGGTGGCCACCCTGGGACTGGCCCTCATGCTCGGCGCGCTGCTCTTTGCCATGGTGGACTATTACCCGACCCGGCCGATAGATTTTTCCGCGGACATGTTTGTCATGCCCCTGGTCAATCTGGGTGTGGCGGCGCTGCTGTTCATGATCGTGGCCTCGCTGCTGGCGCGATTTTTGCCCGACCTGCCGATCTTCCGCAGGTTGGTTCTGACCGGTGGTCCGTCCGAAGGACCCGCCCTGCAGAGCTCCGCACCGGCCCTGTTCCCCGCCCGCGTGAAGGCGGGGGACGAAGGTGTGGCCCACACCACGTTGCGCCCGGCGGGGAAGGCCGTCTTCGGCGGGGCGCTGGTGGACGTGATGAGCGACGGCGAGTTTGTGGAACCCGGCACGAGGGTTGTCGTCCTCGAGGTGCGCGGCGATCAGGTGGTGGTCGGGGTGAAGCGCTGAACCCCGGCGGCGGCGGTCAAAGACCACCCCGGATCATTTCCAGACGAGCCGGAGGGCGCCGGCCACGGAAAACAAAATCATCAGCCATTCAAAGACGAGCTGGTTGGTTTTTCCGAGCAGCCAGCGTCCGGCAAAGATGCCGCCCACGATGGCGGGGAGCAGGCAGAAATTGAGGGTGAGGCTGGTGGCATTGATGAGTCCCAACGAGGCGCTGAAGGGGACTTTGATGACATTCACCACAAAAAAGAACCACGCCGCCGTGCCGACGAATTCCATCTTCGGGAGGCGCCGCGCCAGCAGATACATAGCCATCACCGGACCCGCCGCGTTGGCCAGCATGGTGGTCACACCGGCCAGCCAGCCAAACGGCCAGGCCAGTCCGGGGTGCTCGGCGGCGACCCGGACGATGGGGGTGAATTTTTGCAGAAGGACGAGCAAAATCAAAGCCAGGGTGAGCCAGCCGATCAGGGGCCCGAACACCGCGGTGGAGATGTGGGGCATCAGGAGCCATCCGCAGACGACGCCGAGCACGGCGGGCGGGAGCAGTTTGACCACCAGCCGGCCGTTGGCGTGCTGACGGTAGATCACGACGGCAAAAATGTCCGCCATGATCAGCATGGGCAGAATGGTGCCGGTCGATTCCCGGGGCGGCATCACCAGGGCCATGAGCAGGACGGCCAGCATACCCACTCCGCCAAATCCCGCCTTGGCAAAGCCAATGCAGAGTGCGGCCAGCGCGGCGAGAAGCCATTGGGTCGGAGTGAAGACGGGCATCGGTGAAAATGACGTGATTGGAAAAAGGGGAAACACATAGCGGGATTGTCCGCGAATGTCTTTGGAAATTGGCGGAAAGAGGGGGGATGTGTCAGCGTCTGCCCATGTCCCCCACGACGCTCCAAGGTCCGCGCCGTGACTGTCGGAACCGTTTGGGTGCTTCTTTTGCCGACAAGCCTGGCGCTTAACCTGATTTCGGAACAGCCATCGGAGAGAAGGTCCTTCCGGACGAACGGACAAAGCTTCAGGCGGGAAATTGCCCCCCAAATTCCCAGCGACCCGGCCATGTCGGATTACGACCGGTGGCGATCTCCTTTCCCGTCGGCGATCGCAAGCACCGGCCCGGCGCGGGCCTCCTGTCGAACGCCGTGAGAGCGGAGACACGCGTCAACCGGCCCTGACCTCCATCGTGCTGGAACGCCGCCGACCGGCCCGCGGACGGTATCCGGCCGATCTGACCCGAACTGGTCCCCGGGTCCCTGGCCGAAGGCGGGGCGTCCGCAGGGACCGGATCGCCGTTCCCTCCGAAATTCCCTTTGCGTTTTCCGGGCGCTTTGCGCGAAACTCCGCCCCCGCATGAAAATCGTCGTCGCATATTCCGGGGGGCTCGATACCTCCGTTCTTCTCAGCTGGCTCAAGGACACCTATTCCGCCGAAGTCATCGCCTTTTGCGCGGACGTGGGACAGGAGGAGGAGCTCAACGGTCTGGAGGAAAAGGCCCTCAAGACCGGCGCGAGCAAGTGCTACATTGACGATCTGCGCGAGGAATTCGCGCGGGATTTCATTTTCCCGATGATGCAGGCGGGAGCCATCTACGAGGGACAGTATTTTCTCGGCACCAGCATCGCCCGGCCGCTCATCGCCAAGCGCATGGTCGAAATTGCCGCCGCGGAAGGCGCCGAAGCCGTGGCCCACGGAGCGACGGGCAAGGGGAATGACCAGGTGCGTTTTGAACTCGCCGCCGCCGCCCTCGCGCCGCGCCTGCGGGTGATCGCCCCCTGGAGGGACGAACGGTTCCGCAAGGATTTTCCGGGACGCTCGGAAATGATCGCCTACTGCGAGGCGAAGAACATCCCGGTCCAGGCCTCGGCCAAGAAGCCGTATTCGATGGACCGCAACCTTCTTCACATCAGTTTCGAGAGCGGCATGCTCGAAGACACCTGGTTCGACGCGTCGGCGCCCGAGTGCAAGGACATGTACAAACTGAGCGTTTCACCCGAGGACGCACCCGACCAGGCCGAATACGTCGAACTGGAGTTCGAGAAGGGGATTTGCGTGGCGGTCAACGGCGAAAAACTCACCCCGCTCGGCGTGATGCAAAAGCTCAACAAGCTCGGCGGCAAACACGGCGTCGGCCGCGTGGATATGGTGGAAAACCGCTTTGTCGGCATGAAGAGCCGCGGGGTTTATGAAACGCCGGGCGGCGCCATCCTGCACTTTGCCCATCGCCAGATGGAGTCGATCACGATGGACCGCGAGGTCATGCACCTGCGCGATTCACTCATTCCGAAATATTCGACCCTCGTTTACAACGGCTTCTGGTTCGCCCCCGAGCGCGAGGCGCTGCAGGCCCTGGTGACCGAATCACAAAAGAACGTCACCGGAACCGTGCGGGTGAAACTCTACAAGGGCAACATCATTGCCGCCGGCCGCAAGAGTCCGGTCAGCCTGTACAACCCGCACATCGCCACCATGGAGGCCGATCCGACCCAGGCCTACAATCAGGACGACGCCACCGGCTTCATCCGCCTCAACGGCCTGCGCCTCAAGGTGGCCGCCGAGGTGCACGGATCCTGACCGTCTGACCGCCGGGACGCTCGGAGAACCGTCCGGGCATGCCGCCTTCAGATCACAAAGTCACACCCGGGGCTCACAACTTGTCCGTTGTGAGCCCCGTCCGTCTGGTATCTGATGGGCGCATATGCCCATCGAATTTCTCCCCGAAAAACAGCTCTTCTTTCTCCAGGCCGGAAACAGCTCGTATGTCCTGCACGTGCTGCCGTTTGGACGCCTGGTCCATCTTTCCTGGGGGCCGCGGCTGAAGGCGCGGAACCTGGACGGTGCACTGGCCTTTCGCGACCGGCCCTTCAGTCCGATCCCCGAGGACATCGACGGCACCTACAGCCTCGATTCGCTACCCCTCGAACATCCGGTATCCGGCACGGGCGACTATCGGTCGCCGGCCCTGGAGATTTACCAGCGAAGGACGGTTCGCGCATTCTCGACCTGCGTTACCGGAGCCACCGGATCGTGCCCGGCAAACCGGCGCTGCCCGGACTGCCCGCCACCTTTGCGGCGGAAAACGAGGCGCAGACGCTGATTTTGGATCTCGTGGACGCCCACCTCGGCTTGCAGGTCAGCCTGTCCTACACCGCGTTTGAAAACCTGCCGGTCATCACCCGTTCGGCTGCCATCAGCAACCAGGGCGGGGATCCTCTGGTGATCCGGCGCGCGCTGTCCGCTTCGGTCGACTTTTCTTCGACCTACGCAGGATACCATTTTGTACAGCTCTCCGGGGCGAGGTGGCGGCCTTTGTGACCTGGCTGCTCGGACAAAAGGATGCTCTGCGGCAGGCGGCGGAGGCGACGACCCGGCACGGACGTCTGCTCGATCTGCGCCTCACGGTCGAAGGCAACCACGTCTATGTGACCTTCGAGTATTTCACGGAGGATGCCGCCGGGCAGAACATGGTGACCATTGCCACGCAGGCGGCCTGCGACTACATCCGCGACCACTCCCCGGTGAAACCGAAACACCTCTTTGTCGAAGCCAATTTGTCCGGGGACAAAAAAGCCAGCGCCCAGTCGTTTCAGACCGTGCGCGGACGCAAGGTCGCGGCCGAAGGGCTCATTCCCGCAGAGGTTCTCGGCAAACGCCTGCACACCGACGCGCGATCCATGGAGGAATACTGGCGCATGTCCGCGCTGGGCGGGGTCCTGAGCGGCACGATCGGCGTGCAGGGACATTACGCCAACGGGCTGGCCGCCCTGTTTCTGGCCACCGGTCAGGATGTCGCCTGCGTCTCGGAGGCGGCGGTGGGGGTCACCCGGTTTGAAGCCCGGCCGGACGGTTCCCTGTACGCCTCGGTGACCCTGCCGAACCTGATTGTCGGAACCGTGGGCGGCGGCACGCAGCTGCCGACCCAGGCGGCCTGCCTGGACATTCTCGGGCTGCGCGGACCGGGCCATGCCCGCGCGCTTGCCGAGGTGGCGGCGGCTCTCGCGCTCGCCGGCGAGCTGTCCATCATCGGCGCCCTGGCGGCCGGACATTTCACCCGGGCGCACCGAAAGCTGGCGCGTGATGACCGCTGATCCCCGCGGCCTCGCGCGATGGTGGGTGTATCAGCGCGAGCGGTTCCCCTTGGTCGCCCACGGCATCCTGATTCTTGCCTTCAGTCTGTGCGCGGTGTGTTTTTCCGCCCTGCGGCGCGGAGCCGCCGGGTTTCCCGCCTGGCCGGTGATCGTCGTGGCGTTTGTCTCGTCCCTGATTTCCTTTCTGCACCTCCGCCTGGCCGACGAGTTCAAGGATTACGAGGAGGATGCCCGCTACCGGCCGTACCGTCCGGTGCCCCGCGGACTCGTCTCCCTGCGCGAACTGGGGATGGTCTGGGCGGGAACGGGAGTCCTGCAATTGCTCCTGGCCCTCCGGCTCGATGTGCGGCTCGCGCCGATCCTGCTGGGGACGTGGATTTATCTCGCCCTGATGAGCCGGGAGTTTTTTTGCAAGACCTGGCTGAAGGCGCATCCCTTCACCTACATGTGGTCGCACATGTTCATCATGCCGCTGATCGATTTTTATGCGACGGCGTGTGACTGGATGACCGCCACCGGCCGGCCGCCGGCGGGATTGTTCTGGTTTGTGCTCGTGAGTTTCCTGAACGGCTTTGTCATTGAAATCGGCCGCAAAATCCGTGCTCCCGAGGACGAGGAGACGGGCGTCGAAACCTATTCGGTGCTCTGGGGACGGGGCGGGGCGGTCGGGGCCTGGGTTCTGGCCATGACCCTGACTGCAACCGCCGCGCTCGTGGCGGCCGGGCGGATTGCCTTTGCCGTTCCGGTGGGAATCGTGCTGGGAATTTTGCTCGCCGTGGCGGTGGGAATTGGCGTGTTCTTTTTGCGTTTCCCCCGCCATGGCAAACGCTTTGAAACGTTTTCCGGACTCTGGACGCTGGCCCTGTATCTCATGTTGGGTGCGGTGCCCATGCTGGTGAGGATTTTGGCATGAACGGCGTGGCGCACTGGCGGGACGAAAACTTCGGCACGCTGCCGGTCGGCGGCAAGGCGCGGGCTCTGGCCGCGTTGAGCCGGGCCGGATTTCCCGTGCCTCCCTGGGTCGTGGTGCTGCCGGATGCGGAGGAACCGGTGGGCGGGGACACGTGGGAGGATTTCCTCCGATCCACGGGCGGCCCCTGGGCGGTCCGCTCGTCGGCATTGGACGAGGACGGACAGACCCGTTCCTTTGCGGGGCAATTGGACAGCCATCTCAACGTGAGCCGCGGGGAGCTGACGGAAAAAATCCGCGCCGTGCGCCAGTCGGGCTTCAGCGAACGCATCGTGCTTTACCGCCGCCAGGCCGGTCTGCCGCTTCCCCCGCCGACGCCCGCCGTGATTGTGCAGCAAATGGTGGCCGCGGATCTGGCGGGCGTGGCATTCAGTGCGGATCCGGTCTCGGGTCGGAGCGGCATCGCCGTGGTGGCGGCCGTGCGCGGGCTGGGGGAGGCGTTGGTTTCCGGCGAAAAGAGCGGCGACACCTTTCAGGTGGATCGGGCGGGGCGCATCGTTCGGAGGGCGGCCGACGGGACAACGCTCAGCGACGCGCAGGTGCTTGCGGTGGCCGATCTGGCGCGGGCCGCCGAGCGGCAGTTCGGAATGCCACAGGACATCGAATGGGCGATCGCCGGCGGGACACTGCATCTGCTGCAGTCGCGTCCGATCACGTCCCTGGCCGGCCAGGCCGATCCCGACGGAGCCTGGCAGCTTTGGGACAACAGCAACATCGCCGAAAGTTACAGCGGGGTCACCTCGCCGCTCACCTTCAGCTTTGCGCGGCATGTTTACGAGGAGGTGTACCGTCAGTTTGTCAAAATCCTCCGCGTTCCCGCCCGCCGTATCGGAGAGAACCGCGACGTGTTCGGCCGGATGCTCGGACTGGTGCGCGGTCGGATCTATTACAATCTGCTGAGCTGGTATCGCGTCCTGGCCATGCTGCCGGGCTTTGCCGTGAACCGCCGGTTCATGGAGCAGATGATGGGGGTGAAGGAGAGCCTGCCCGAGGAGGCTCTGACCGGAATCGTCGATCCGAACCGGCGGGCGGGTTGGCGGGATTATCTGGAAATCAGCGGCACGCTGGTCGGACTGGTGACCAATCATCTTTTGCTGCCGCGAAAAATCACCGCGTTTTACCGGCGGCTCGATGCGGCGCTGGACCTTCACGGCCGGGTGCTGGAGGACCTGCGTCCCGACGAACTCGCCGCCGCCTATCGCCGTCTGCAAAACGACCTGCTCACCCGCTGGGATGCGCCGCTCATCAATGATTTCTTTGCGATGATCTACTTCGGGGTCTCCCGGAAGCTGGTCGACAAATGGTGCGGGGATCCCGACGGCACCCTGCAAAACGACCTCATCGCCTGCCAGGGCGGAATCATCAGCGCCGAACCCGCCCAACGCCTGCGCCGGCTGGCCGACCTCGCCCGGCGCTCCCCCGAACTCCGGCACCTGCTGGAATCCGCCACGCCGGGGGACATCCGCGCGCGCCTCGCCGACCACCCGGAATTTGCCGCCGAATACCAGGCCTATCTGGAAAAATTCGGGGACCGCTGCCTCGAGGAATTGAAACTCGAAAGCGCCACCCTGCACGACGACCCGCTCCTGCTGTTCCGGTCCGTCGCCCGTCTCGCCGGAAACCCGGACCGCCCCGGCATGGACACGGCCATGCTGGGAAAGGCCGCCGAGGAACGCGCTGCACGCGCCCTCGCCGGACATCCGGTTCGCCGGGCGATCTTTCAGTTTGTGATCCGTCGCACCCGCGACCGCGTGCGGGACCGGGAAAATCTGCGCTTCGAACGCACCAGGGTGTTCGGCCGTGTGCGCCGGATTTTTGTCGAACTCGGCAAACGGCTGCACGCGCTGGGACAATTGGACGACCCGCGGGATGTCTTTTACCTGCAGACCGAGGAGGTGCTGGGTTTCGTGGAGGGCGCGGCGGTCACCACGAATCTGCGCGAGTTGGCGCGCCTGCGCCGTCGGGAATTTGACGAATTTGCAGAGACCGCCCCTCCCGCCGGCCGGTTTGAAACGCGCGGGGTGGTTTACGTGGGACAGGATTTTTTGGGCCGGACGCCATCCGGCGTCGCGCCGGGACACGGGGAGGAACGCAAGGGGCTCGGTTGCTGTCCGGGCGTGGTGCGGGGCCGCGCGCGGGTGATCCTGGATCCGCGGAATGCGGAGATCGTGCCGGGCGAAATCCTGGTGGCGCCGCGGACCGACCCCGGCTGGATCCTGCTTTTTCCGTCCGCTGCGGGACTCGTGGTGGAACACGGCAGCCTGCTTTCGCATTCCGCCATCGTAGCGCGTGAAATGGGAATTCCGGCGGTGGTGTCGGTCGACGGACTCACCGCCTGGCTGCACACCGGGGATCTGGTGGAGCTGGACGGCGGCACGGGGCGGGTGACCCGAATCAACGGGGAGGCGGACCATGGCGAGTGAGGCGGCCAGTCGGGCGGATTTTACGATCATTCGCTACGCCCAGGTCTGGGAGGACGCGGATATTCTTCTCGAGGCGCTGGACATCCGGCCCGACGACGAATGCCTTTCCATCGCGTCCGCCGGCGACAATGCCCTGGCCATGCTGGCCAGGGGGCCGCGCAGGGTTGTGGCGCTCGACCTTAATCCGGCCCAGATTGCGTGCCTTGAGTTGCGGGTTGCGGCTTTTCGCAAACTCGAGCACGCCGAGATTCTGGAACTGATCGGATCGCGACCCGGCGAACGCCGCCCGTTTTTGTACCAGGCGTTGCGCGACGATCTGTCCGCGGAAGCGCGCGCCTTCTGGGATGCCCGTCCGGCGCAGGTGGCGGCGGGTGTCGGGAATGCCGGAAAGTTTGAAAATTATTTCCGGATCTTTCGCGAGCGCGTGATGCCGATGGTGCACGGAAAACAAACCATCCGCCGTCTGCTGGAATCGCGGAGCCCCGAGGAACGGCGGAAATTTTACGAATCCACCTGGAACACCTGGCGCTGGCGGGTGCTTTTTCAGCTGTTCTTTTCGCGGACGACAATGGGGGCGCTGGGACGGGATCCGAGTTTCTTTCGTTATGTCGAAGGCAGCGTGGCGGAGCGGATCCTGGAAAGGACACGTCACGCCCTCACCGAACTCGATCCACACGCCAATCCCTATCTGCAATGTCTCCTGACCGGACACCATGACACCGCGCTTCCGTTTTATCTGCGGGAGGAAAACGTGGAAGCGATCCGCAGACACCTCGACCGGCTCGAATGGCGGCTGGCGCCGTTGGAGGACTTTCTTTCCGAATATCCCGCCGGACGCCTCAGCAAGTTCAACCTGAGCGACATCTTCGAATACATGTCCGAGGCAAACGCCGCCCGATTGCTGACGCGCATTGCCGAATCGGCCCGTCCCCGGGCCCGGCTGGCCTATTGGAACATGCTGGCCCCGCGGTCCGCGCCCCCCGGGTCCCCCCTCAAGGCGGTGGAAGATCTCGGTCCGCGCCTGCTGCGGCAGGACAAGGCGTTTTTTTACAGCGCGTTCATTGTGGAGGAAGTCCGATGAATCCCTGGCTCGGCATCCTGGGCGTTCTGGCCGTCCTTGGGTTTCTGATGGGCGTGATGCGGCTTTTCCGAAACCGCCTGCCGGCCGAGCTTTCGCGCAAGGCGGTCCATGTGGGCATGGGCCTGGTCTGCCTGTCGTTCCCGTGGGTATTTCACGAGTCCTGGCCGGTGATTGTGCTCGCCGTTCTCGCCATCCTCGGCCTTGCGGCGGTACGGCTGGCTCCGGGGCTGCGCCGGGAAATCGGCGGCGTGTTGGGCGGGGTGGAGCGTCAATCGCTCGGGGAGTTCTATTTCCCGGCCGCCGTGGCCGTCGTGTTTCTGCTTTCGGCGGGGGATCGGCTGTTGTTTGTCATTCCGGTTTTGACCCTCACCGTGGCGGACTCGGTGGGCGCGCTGGTCGGGGTGCGCTACGGTTGGACCCGCTACCGGACCGATGAAGGACTGAAGAGCGCGGAGGGATCGGTGGCCTTTTTTACGGCGGCGTTCCTCTCCTGTCATATTCCGCTCCTGCTATTCAGCCAAACCGGCCGCGCCGAGTGCCTGCTGCTGGGATTGACCGCGGGATTCATTGTCATGCTGCTTGAGGCCGTTTCGTGGCGGGGACAGGACAATCTGATCATTCCGATCGGAATGTATTTCCTGCTTCGGTATTACCTGCCCCTCGACGCCGGCGAACTGCTCCTGCGTTTCCTGCTGGTGCTGGGCCTTTTCGTGCTGGTGGTTGTGGTGCGCAATCGCACGACGCTGAGCGACAGCGCCGTTCTTGCCGGGGCGCTCTCGGGCTATGCCGTCTGGGCCTTTGGCGGCTGGTTCTGGCTGTTTCCGCCGCTCCTGCTCTTTCTGGTTTATGTGAACCTGCCGGCTTTCGCGCCGGAAGGCCGTCCCATTCAAAACCTTCATGCGGTGACCCGTGTGATGGCGGGGGGATTTTTCTGGATGCTCCTCGCGTATGTCCTGCACAAAGATTTTCTTTCGCCCTATCTTTTGTGCATGGCCGCGCACACCGGGAACATTGTGTCGGCGCGCCTGCGGGTGGTGCGGGCACGGTGGCCGATGGCACGCATTCTCTTTCTAAGCTGGACGGTGCCGACGGTTCTTTTTGTGCTGCTGGGCGTGGGGGGATGGCTGGCCGGTCAGATGGCTTTGATTCCGGTCGTGCTCGTTCCTGCGTCGGTGGCGGTTTCGCTCCTGTTTTTTGTCCCGATCTGGCCGGTGGAGCATCTCCCCGGGCAGAAGGTGCGGATCTGGTTTTCGGAGACGGTGGTTGCCGTCCTCGCCTCCCTGGTGGGACTTTGTCCGTGGTGACCTATGAAAATTCATTCCTTCCGGCCCGGGGAAACGATTCCCGGTTTTGAATCCGCAAAATTGGTCGGCCAGCTGGCCGACCGGCATCTGTGTCTGGAGGATGGGAGTGGGCGCTGCTCGTTGTGGTGGACGGTGACCCCGCCGTATCCGGGCGAACGCCTTGGGGTGATCGGACACTTCGCGGCGGAATCCGCGGAGGGCGGCCGGACCATTCTGACGGCGGCCCTGGAACACCTGGCCGGCGCCGGCTGCACCCTGGCGGTGGGACCGATGGATGGCAATACGTGGCGCCGTTATCGGGTGCTGACGGAACGCGGAACGGAACCGCCGTTTTTCATGGAGCCCGACAATCCCGATTGGTGGGAGCGGGCGTTTCTGGCGTCGGGGTTCTCGACCCTTGCCATGTATTCTTCAACCCTGGTCGACGACCCGGCACGTCGCGATCCGCGGGTGCCGAGGGCATGGGAACGTTTGCGCAACGCCGGGGTGACAATCCGGCCGCTGAACCTCGCTGCGTTCGAGGACGACCTGCGCCGCATTTACCGGGTGTCCGTGGTCAGCTTTGTCGACAACTACCTCTACACCGAACTGCCGGAAGCCGCCTTCATCGGACAGTATCTGCCCTTCCGCGATCGGATCCGCCCGGAACTGGTCCAGATTGCCGAGAAGGACGGTGAGCCGGTCGGTTACCTTTTCGCCGTTCCCGATCTGGCCGAGGCGCAGCGGGGGGAAGCGGTTCGGACGGTCATTGGCAAAACGCTGGCCGTGGGGCGGGCTGGGCGTGGTGCTCACCGACCGCCTGCACCAACTGGCCCTCGACCTGGGATACCGGCGGGTGATCCACGCGCTTCAGCACGATGACAACGACCGGGTTCGCAATATGAGCGGAGCCCTGGGACGGATCATGCGCCGCTACACGCTTTATTCGCGGCGGCTTTCATGAAGACCATCCCGGAAATCCTGCGTGACCGGGCCGGACTCTGGCCGGACCGCGCAGCGCTGGTGGTGACGCGCGGCGGGCGGGACAGGGAGATTTCCTACGCCCGGTTGGCCTCCGCCTCGGAGGCGTTTGCCGGGCGACTGGCCCGGGCGGGCATCCGGCGCGGCGATGCGGTGCTGATTTTTGTGCCCATGTCGGCGGAACTTTATGTGGCCCTGTTTGGCGCGCTCCGTCTGGGCGCCACGGCCATGTTTGTCGATCCGTCGTCGGGGGTTTCCCATATCGAAGCCTGTTGCCGAAAGCATGCTCCGTCCGCGCTGGTCGCCGCCTGGCCGCTGCGGGTTCTTCGCCCCTTTGTGTCGGGGCTTCGCCGCATTCCCAGGGTTTTCGCGCCGCCGGGCTGGTCCACGACATCCCGGGACGAACTGCCGCCCTTTCCCGGGCCGGACGACGCGGCGTTGATCACCTTCACCAGCGGAAGCACCGGGACTCCCAAGGCGGCCGTGAGAACGCATCGCTTTCTCCTGGCGCAGCACCGGGCCCTGGAGCATTCGATCGCCTTGGAGGAGGGGGAACGCGATCTGACCACGCTGCCGGTCTTTGTCCTTGCGAACCTGGCATCGGGTGTGACGAGCATCCTGCCGGACGCGAAAATCAGCCGTCCGGGTTTTGTCAACGGTCCGCGCCTGGCCCGACAGATTCACCGTCTGCGCCCCACACGCAGTGGTGGATCCCCGGCCTTTTATCTTCGGGTGGCCGAGGTGCCGGGCGCCCTCGCCGCGTTTCGAAAGATCTACACGGGCGGGGCACCCGTTTTTCCCTCGACCCTGCAGCGGCTTCGCGAAGCGGCTCCCGACGCCGCCGTGGTGGCGGTTTATGGTTCCACCGAGGCGGAGCCGGTCGCGCATGTCGAATGCGGCGAGATCCGGCCCGAGGATTGGCAGGCCATGCGCGCGGGCGGGGGGTTGCTGGCGGGGAAACCGATTCCGGAAATCCGCCTGCGCATTGTCGCGGATCAATGGGGCGGTCCGTTGACGGATGGCCGCGGGCTACCCTGTGGCGAAGCCGGGGAAATCATCGTGACGGGAGAGCATGTTCTGAAGGGCTATCTGCACGGCGAGGGCGATGAGGAAACCAAGGTGCGCCTCGACGGGGAAATCTGGCACCGCACCGGCGATGCCGGATATCTCGATGCCTCCGGCCGGCTCTGGTTGCTGGGGCGCTGCGCCGCGCGGGTGAAGGACGCCTCGGGGGTGCTTTACCCCTTTGCCGTGGAATGTGTGGCCATGAGTTTTCCCTCCGTCCGTCGCGCGGCCTTCGTCTCCCACAGGGAGCGGCGGGTGCTGGTCATCGAAGGCTCGCTGGATCGGGAGGAACGGTCCTCTCTTGAGCAGGCGGTAGCTTGGGCGGGGGTCGGACGCATTTGGTCTGTGGACAGAATCCCGGTCGACGCCCGGCACAATGCCAAGGTGAACTATCCCAAACTCCGGACCCTTCTCGAACGACTGCGGAAATAGCGGCTCGGCGTTCTCCGAACGTCGGAATTTCCCGCTCAACGTCCCCGACATCAGAGCATCCCGATCGCGGACTCGATGCGCCGGATCCGGAGCACTTAACCGGCGGCCGTCCGGTATTTTGACGGACTTTTTCCGACACGCTGCCGAAACAGGGTGGAAAACCGTTCGACGTCGCCGAACCCACTCGCTTCCGCGATGCGGGAAATCGAGAGGTCCGTGGTGGTGAGAAGCGTTTTGGCGCGGTCGATGCGAAAGCGCGTCAGGATTTCCCACGGGGTGGCGCGCAGGTATTGGACGAACCGTCGTTCGATGGTGCGGCGGGTGAGGCGCAATTCATCGCAGATCATTTCCACGGTGACGGGTTCATCGAACGTTTCCCGCATGAACTGCAGCACCCGGCGCACATCCGCATCCTCCACGGCGAGGAGGGTGGTGGATTGACGGGCGGCGACTCCGCCGGGCGCAAAGAGCAGGGGTTGACGAGGGGGACGGGTGCCGCGGCTGAGCGCCTCCACCCAATTGCCCGCCTCGGAAGCCAAACGGTTCCAGGGAATGACGATGCTGGAAAGCGGCGGATTGCTCAAGGGGCAGACCATCTCGTCATTGTTGGCTCCAATGACCGCAACGTCTTCCGGAATGGAAAGTTTCAATTCGCGGCCGGCTTCGCAAACCAGACGCCCCAGCGGATCGTGCGCCGCGAAAATGCCCGCCGGCTTGGGCAGTTTTCTGAGCCAGCGCCGCAGGGCGGACGAGGGATGATGCCAGATTTCGAGGTAATGGCGCGCATGAACCTCCTTCTCAATGTGAACCGCCGGGGTCATGCCCTCGGCGGCGAGTCTTTGGGAAAATCCCCCCAGTCTTTGAACGGAGTAGGGAGTGTCGACTCCGACAAAACCGAAACTGCGATACCCGGCGGCGAGGTAATATTCCGCCGCCGCCACACCCACGGCCTCGTCATCGACATCCAGACTCACTGCGCCCGGAAACACGTCGTCCACGCCGACCAGGATCGTGGGATAACCGAGCGCCAGGAGACTTTCCATCATTCCCGGCATCCACTCGGTGAGCACGACCGAGGGTTTGCTGGCCCGCACCAGATGACGGATGCGGGAAACGGGATGGTGGTTGTCCACGATGCGAAACACCGTTCCACGCCGCGCCATCGAGGCCAGCGAGGACGCCAGGCGGCGCAGGAAGGCCTCCGAAATCACCACCGCGACGGTTGTGGACATGGGGACATCGTTTTCCGGCCTGTCGCAAAATGAAAGAACTATTCCGCAAAATGCGGTAGCCTGCTTTGGCTCAAAATATTAGCTTTTTCACCAGATCGCAGGAAGTTTTCCCCATCTCTCCCTCACCATGACAGCATTCCCCGACATTTCCAAAATCCCCTACGAAGGCCCCACCTCCCGGAATCCTCTCGCCTTCAAACATTACAACCCGACCGAACTCGTCGAAGGCAAACCCATGAAGGACCATCTGCGTTTTTCGGTGGTCTACTGGCACACCTTCCGCGGCACCGGGGCCGACCCCTTTGGCGTGGGCACGATGCTGCGTCCGTGGGACGACGGGTCCTCCTCGCTGGAAAACGCCCGGAAGCGGGTTCGAGTCGCCTTTGAATTCATCGAAAAACTCGGGGCGCCCTATTATGCCTTCCACGATCGCGATGTCGCTCCGGAGGGCGCGACGCTGGCGGAGACCAACCGCAACCTGGATGAGGTGGTCAAGGTGCTCAAGGAGGAGCAGGAGCGCACCGGCATCAGGCTCCTTTGGGGCACGGCGTGCCTTTTTGCACATCCCCGTTATGTCCACGGTGCGGCAACCAGTCCGAATGCCGACGTCTTTGCCTACGCCGCCGCGCAGGTGAAGAAGGCTCTGGAGGTGACTCACGAACTCGGCGGTGAAGGTTACACCTTCTGGGGAGGACGCGAGGGATATTCGACCCTGTGGAACACCGACATGAAGCGCGAGCTCGACCACCTCGCGAAGTTCCTCCACATGGCCGTGGATTACAAAAGGGAGATCGGTTTCCAGGGACAGTTCTACATCGAGCCGAAACCCAAGGAACCGACCAAACACCAATACGATTCCGACGCGGCGGCCTGTCTGAATTTTCTCCGCGAGTTCGGTTTGCTCGAGCACTTCAAACTCAACCTCGAGGCCAACCACGCGACCCTCGCCGGTCACACCATGCATCACGAGTGCGAAGTCGCCGCGGCCGCCGGCGCGCTGGGCAGCATCGATGCCAATGCCGGGGATGAATTGCTGGGCTGGGACACGGACCAGTTTCCGACCAATCTTTATCTCACCACCGCCATCATGACCACCGTGCTCGGGATGGGCGGATTCACCACGGGCGGACTGAATTTTGACGCCAAGGTGCGGCGCGAAAGTTTCGAACCGGTGGACCTTTTCTACGCCCACATCGGCGGCATGGATGCCTTTGCGCGCGGGCTCAAGGCCGCGGCGGCGCTCCGGGCGGACGGACGCCTTGGGGAAATCGTGAAAAATCGCTATGCCTCGTGGGATTCCGGCATCGGCGCCTCCATCGAGGCCGGCAGGGAAACCTTTGCGTCGCTGGAAAAATACGCCCTGGGCCGTCCCGATCCGGTGCAGAAAAACAGCGGCCGCCAGGAGTTGATCGAAAACATCCTGAACGAGCTGTTGTAAGCCGGGGCGGGGACGGGTTCCGCCGCCCGCGGGCGTCAGTCGATCAGCTCCCCATAGTGGCTGGAAGCCACATCGAGGCAGCGATGCAGAATGGCGAGGCTGTTGTCCAGCCCGAGTGCCTCCTCGGCGAGGCTCTGGCAGGTCGGAATTGAGAGCGATTGCACGGCCTTTTTGACCCGCGGCACCACCGTGCTGCTGGCACTGAGTTCATCCACGCCCAATCCCAGCAGAAGGGGGGTCAGCGCAATATCCCCGGCCATTTCGCCGCAGACGCCGACCCAGATGTTGTTGCGGTGGGCGGCGTCGACCACGTTTTTGATCAGGCGAACGACGGCGGGATGCGTCGGCTCGTAAAGGTGGGCAATGCGGTCATTGCCGCGGTCCACGGCCAGCGTGTACTGAATGAGATCGTTGGTGCCGATGCTGAAAAACCTCACTTCCCGTGCGAGGTGATCGGCGGCGAGGGCGGCACTCGGCACCTCGATCATGACACCGACCTCGAGGGAGTCGCCGAATTCGGTGCCACGCTGACGCAGCTCCTCCTTGCATTCCTCCAGCAGGGCATTGGCGCTGCGCAGTTCCTGGAGGCTGGAGATCATCGGATACATGAGCCGCACATTGCCCACGGCGGCCGCCCGCAGGATGGCCCGGAGCTGGGTTTTGAAGATGTCCGGGTTTTGCAGGCAATACCTGATGGCCCGGCAACCGAGGAAGGGATTTTGTTCCTCGGGCAGGTTGAGGCTTTCCGAAGGTTTGTCGCCGCCGATGTCCAGGGTGCGGATGATGACGGAATGCGGTTTGGAACGCTCCGCCACCAGCCGGTAATTCTCGTACTGCTCCTCCTCGTCGGGAGGCTGGGTCCGGTTGAGGTAGAGAAACTCCGTCCGATAAAGCCCGACCCCCTCGGCACCGCTTTCACGGACATCGTCCAACTCGCCGGGAAGCTCGATGTTGGCCGACAGAATGATGTGCCGTCCGTCACTCGTGGTGGACGACGTCTCGCGGATAAGTTCGAGGCGTTCTTCGACCTTTTCCTTCTGCTTTTCGAGGCTGCCGTATTCGGCCAGCGTTTCGGGCGAAGGATTGAGAATGAGAACACCGCTGTAACCGTCGAGCAGGACGTCGTCGCCGCTCGTCAGTTCGGAGCAGATGTCGTGCAGCCCGACGATGGCGGGGATGTCCATCGACCGGGCCATGATTGCGGTGTGCGAGGTTTTGCTGCCCTGTTCGGTGGCGAAGCCCAGCACCAGCGAGCGGTTAATGGACGCGGTGTCGGACGGCGTGAGGTTGTGCGAAACGATGATGTGCGGCTTGTCCTCGGTGGCCAGATCCCGCGGGGCCTTGCCCAGGAGGTGACGGATGACCCGGCGGGCCACATCCTCGATGTCCACCACGCGTTCCCGAAGGTAGGGATCGTCGATCTCGCTAAGGGTCTTGCAGTACCGTTCGGCGGTCTTGTGGAAAATGTATTCGACGTTGAGCCGGTCCTTTTCGAGTCCGCGAAGCACCTCGTCAATGAGCGTGCGGTCTTCGACGACGAGCAGGTGGGCGTCGAAAATGCTCGCGTCCCGGGCGCCAATCGCATCCGCAATCCGCTGCTGAATCTCGAGAAGCTCGGCGCGGGTGGCAATCAGGGCCGCCTCAAAACGGGCGATTTCCTCCGGCATCTCCGAGGCCGGAATCTTCCGCACGGGAATTTCCTCGTCGTCGACCCAATGGACGACAACCTGACCGTGCGCGATTCCCGGGGCCACGGGAATGCCCTGAAAGCGTTTTTCAATTTTCGGGTCGGCGTCGCTCACCGGCTACCGTTAGCAGGATTCGGGGCGCGATGAAATGGGAAAAACCCTCAAAATGAAGGTCATGAACCTCCCCGGCGAGGGCGGGCTTGGGGAGGAGATGGCACCATCCGTTCCGAAAATTCGGAGAGCGGCGACGGCATAAAAACCGATCCGAATGATCGTCAGGGGAACCTGCGGTTTCCAGGGGAAAGGCCGACAGTCTGACCCCAAGTTCCACGCCGGGAATGATTTGCCGAACAACATCCGCGGGGCGGTTTTCTCCCGCAACGATCACAGGGACCGTGTCTCAGGTGACGATGGTCGGTTCCGCCTCGATCCAGTCGCGGAAGCGGGCCAGGTCCTTCTCGAGCTGCCGGTCGGGGGATTCGCCGAGGATCGACGCCACGGCGGCGCCCAGCGGTCCGGCAGGAGGCTGGTACTGCAAAACGACCGTCAGTCGGGTGCCGCGGCCGGCCTTCAGTCCCTTGAAGCGCACCGTGCCGGCGTGTTGCACGTCGGCGCCGGGCAGCGACTGCCAGGCGAGCATTTCTCCCGGATGTTCGTTGATGATTTCCGCGTCCCATTCCACGGTCGTTCCGGCCGGACCCTCCACCACCCAATGGGAGGTGCCGTCCTCGGAACAGGTGACCGACTTGAGATGCGGCATGAAAATCGGGAGATTTTCGAGATTGCGCCACGAGGCAAAGACCTGCGCGGCCGGTCGGTGCACTTCGACCGAGCGTTCCCCCCGGATGCCCCTGTTGCCCGGGACGCCTTTTTGGCCTCGGCTTCGGGCGGTGTTCAGCCCCAGCCGGTCATAAAGCTCACAGTGTCCGCTGAGGCCGCGATAGACCAGGAGTCCGCCCAGCAGAAGGAACAGGGGCGTGGCGGCACTCCGGCGGTGGACGCCGTATCCGGCGGCCACCACTCCGCCGAGCGCGGAGGCGATGCGTTCCGATCGGGCCACGTTGACGTTGGGCGGGCAAACAGGGGTGGACGTTGGATTGTTCATCAACGGGAATACGCACCCCCGCAGCACCCCGGATGCCTGAGAAGGAAGTCCTCCGTTTCCCCTAGGCCCTTCGATTCAGCGTGCGCACATTGCAGAGCTAGGTCACCCCGATGACGGCGAGGAAGGCGATGGTTCCGAGCCCTTCCGTCCACGTGCCCAGGGAATGTTTGCTGAGCATCTCGTAAATGTAAATTCCGCCCGTGAAATAAACAAACACCCCGATCGCACCGAAGAGCAGGCGTCCGGTCGGGACGGAGTTCATAAACGTGTAGGCGAACGGGAAGGCACTCCCGATGAGGGTGACCCCGGCCACAAGCAGGACGGGCTGGCGGGAGACCAGTCCTGCGGCCAGCAAGGGAAGGCCGCCAATGACCCCGAGCCCCACAAAGAGGGCTTCCCACACTTCGCCCTTTTCCAAGGCATGACGGGCAAAGCGGTCAAAGAGCAGCTGAAAGTTGCCCACGGCGCGGGCCACGTGAACCCACAGAACAAAGAGCAGGTAAATCACCGACACCGCCAGCGCCAGGGCCGGGGGGAGCACCCGGGGGGCGATATTGACCGCAAACAGCAGGCCCAGGATGACCAGCCATTGCTTGCCGGCGGTGAATCGCTGCATGAAAAAGCAGTAGTTCAGATACCAGCGATAGATGGCGGAACGGGATTTGAACGCCTCCTTGAGACCAAGCCGCGCCGATTCGTTTCCGGCATCCAGACGCAGGGCCTCCAGAAAATGTTCCTCCGCCTTGCGGGAATCCCCCCGCTGCAGGGCCAGCCACCCGGCGGTACTGTGGTTTTCGCCGCTCTCCGGGTCCTGCGAGAGCATGTAGGACGTCTGTTCGGCGCTTTCCTCGAGGCGGTTCTGGAAGCGCAGCGCATGGGCCAGTTGGTTGGCGGCGACGGAGTTTTCCGGATTGATGTCGAGCGCCTTCCGGGCGGCGGCTTCGGCGGTGGCCCATTCATTGCGGGACAGGAACGCGGCCGCGCGGGCGGTCAGGGCAAAATCGGAATCCGGTTCCAGACGGAGGGCTTCCTCCGAGGCCCTGAGGGACTCGTTGATCCGGCGCAGATCGATCAGGACGAAAGCGCGCAGGGCATGAAAATCCGCCATGTCCGGGGCGACGGAAAGCGCCCGGTCAATCGTTTCCAGCGCCTCCTTGTTGCGGTCCTGGTTGGTCTGGCAGATGGCCAGGAAATACAGGGCCTCCGGGTCGTTGGGATCATTCGCGAGGGCGTCGCGAAAATATTTCTCCGCCTCCGGATACCGGCGTTGCTCGAGGAGGATGCGTCCCCGTTGGGTGGCGGCCGCCGCGCTCATTTCTTGATTCCGAGAAAGGCGAGCACGTCGTTGTAGAATCCGCCCTGATTCGAATACAACGCGTAGTTTTTGGCGCTTTCGAACCAGGCCTTGGTGGAGGGCTTGAGCGTTTTGGCGGCGTTGAGCAGATCCTTCTGGGTGATCGGCACCACCTGACCCGACTTCATGGCGGCGGCCAGGCTGCGTTCCACCGCCTGGTCAAAGATGGCCTTCAGGTCCGCGCCGGAAAAATCCTTTGTTTTCTGGGCCAGTTCCCTGGCATTGAATCCCTGCAGCGGCTTGCCGCGCGACAGGACCTCCAAAATGGCGGCGCGGGCGGCTTCGTCCGGCGGCGGCACAAACAGGATGCGGTCGAAACGGCCCGGACGCCGGAAGGCCGGGTCGATGTGCCACGGCGCGTTGGTGGCGCCGAGAATCAGAATGCCCTCGTTGCTGGCGACGTTGCCATCCATTTCCGCCAGGAACTGATTGATCAGGGTGCGTCCGGCGCTCTTGCGCATGTCGCGGCGGTCGGCCGCCAGGGCATCGACTTCGTCAAAAAACAGGATGGCCGGCGCGTGGTCGCGCGCCATTTCGAAGATGCGGTGCAGGTTCTTTTCGCTTTCACCGATGTAGAGATCGAGGATCTGGTGGATGCCGATGGCGAGAAAGTTCGCCTCGATTTCTCCGGCGGTGGCGCGACTGATCAGCGTCTTGCCGCATCCGGGAGGTCCGTAGAGCAGAACGCCGCCGCCCGCCTTCTTGCCGTAGGCCTTGAAGAGATCGGGATTCTTCAGCGGATAAAGGATCTTCATGCGGATCTCCTCCTTCACCGCATCCATGCCTCCCACGTCCCCGAAGGTGACATCCGGCCGCTCGAGAAATTCCCCGCCCGGACCGAAATCGCCCGCGCCTTCCGTCTCCGGAGTTTCCCATCCCTCGCTGGTCACCCGGCCCTTGGGTTTGGACTCGGGCTGGAAAAAGAGCTCCTTTTCCAGGCCGGGATCCTGCTGTCCGCCGGGCAGCTTCAGGCTCTTTTCATAACACTCGCGGGCGTGATCGCGCTGGCCCTCCGCCATGAGGAAGCGGCTGAGGTGCAGCCAGGCGGCGGCATCGTCGGGGTGATTTTGCACCACGCTTTCCAGCCGCACGATGGCCTCGGACGTCTTGCCCGTTTGATGCAACGCCCGGGCGAGTCCGATGAGGGCCTGACGGTGTTCGGGCTCGCGGGCGAGAATCTGCTGAAAGGCGGCCACCGCCTCATCCGCGTGAAACTCCTGCAGGCAGGTTTCGCCGAACAGAAGGAGCAGGGGCAGGTTGTCAGGGGAAAGTTTTACGGCCTGACGCAGCGCATCGATCTGGGACATGGCCCAAAGGCTATGCGGCGCACGGCTGCCGTAAACCAAAAACTTACTGCCCGTAATAGGCCGCCGGCCCGTGTTTGCGGAAGAAATGTTTGTCGAGCAGGAACGGGGAAATCGGCGAGGCGGCGGGATTCAATTGCAACACCTTGAGGGCCATCTCGGCGACGATTTCCAGGGCCCGGGCATTCTCGACGGCCTTCGCGCCGGTGGGGCCCCAGGTGAAAGGTCCGTGACCGTGGACGAGGACGGCAAACATCCGGTTCGGATCAAGTTTCCCGAACCGCTCGACAATCACATTGCCGGTTTCCCATTCGTAGTCGCCGAGGATTTCCTCCGGAGCCATGGGGCGGGTCACCGGAATCTCGCCGTAAAAATAGTCCGCGTGGGTCGTGCCGAGACAGGGAATGCCGCGTCCCGCCTGGGCAAACGCGACGGCATTTCGGGAGTGCGTGTGCACGATGGCGCCGATGTCCGCAAAGGCCTGGTAAAGCCGCCGGTGGGTCGGCGTGTCGGAGGAGGGCCTGCGTTCGCCTTCCACGATTTTTCCCTCCAGGTCCACCAGGACGATGTCTTCGGGGGTCAGTTTGTCATAATCGACGCCGCTGGGTTTGATGGCAAACACGCCGGCGTCGCGGTGGATGACACTCACATTGCCAAACGTGATGTCGGCGAGCCCGGTTTTGGACAGGCTGACATTGGCCGCCCAGCATTCTTCGCGAAGGGAGTTGTATTTCATATCAGGGAGTGGGGAAGTGTTGTGGGAATCAGGCGGCGGGTGGTGAACCCGCCCGCCGTCTAGTTTCGGAATCCATCGGCCAGATGATAATACACCTCGTTGGTCCGGAGGTCCTGTTTGAAGCGCGGAAGCGTGGTGTCTTTGCCGATGGACACCAGTTCGATTCCGGCGATGGTGGCAAAGTCCCCGAGCATTTCCGCCGTCACGGCCTGGCTGTAGCCCGTGTGGTGGGCGCCGCCGGCGAGAATCCAGGCCTCACATGCGGTCTGGAAATCGGGCTGGCATTGCCAGAGGGCCCGTGCCACGGGAAGCTTCGGCATTCTGGGCGGCCGGAGCGCGGTGACTTCGTTGACGAGAAGACGGAAGCGGTTGCCGAGATCGACCAGGGAGGAGTTGACGGCGGGACCGGGGGCGGCGTCAAAAACAAGACGCACCGGATCCTCCTTGCCGCCGATGCCGAGGGGATGAATTTCCACCCGGGGTTTGCCCGCGGCAATCGAAGGACAGATCTCCAGCATGTGTGCGCCCAGAACCTGATGGCCCTTGGGCGAAAGGTGATAGGTGTAGTCCTCCATGAAGGACGTTCCCCCGGGCAGACCGTGCGCCATCACCTTCATGGCCCGAACCAACGCCGCCGTTTTCCAGTCGCCTTCGCCGCCGAAACCGTAACCCGCGGCCATCAGGCGCTGCGTGGCCATGCCGGGAAGCTGACGGAGACCGTGCAGGTCCTCAAAGGTGTCGGTGAACGCCACCGCACCGCATTCCTCGAGAAAGGCGGCCATCCCCAGTTCCAGCCGCGCGCTGTAACGGAGTTCGTCGTGGCGTTTGCCCCCCCGGCGGAGGGCGGGAACCACGGCATAGTGTTTTTCGTACGCGGCGCAAAGCGCGGTGATGTCCTGTTCCGAAACCGCGTTCACGCGTTCCGCCAGGTCGCCCACGCCATGGGTGTTGGTGGAAAAGCCCAGCTTGATTTCGGCGGCCACCTTGTCGCCTTCGGTCACGGCCACCTGGCGCATGTTGTCACCGAAGCGGATGATCCGCGCGCCCTGCCAGTCGTGCCAGGCCCGGGCGGCCCGCATCCAGGCGCCGATGCGCTGCCGGACGTTTTCGTCGGACCAGTGACCCACCACCACCTTGCGGCCCAGGCGCAGGCGGGTGTGCAGGAATCCCGCCTCGCGGTCGCCGTGCGCCGCCTGGTTGAGATTCATGAAATCCATGTCGATCGTTCCCCAGGGCAGGTCGCGATTGAACTGCGTATGCAGATGCAGGAAGGGTTTCTTCAGGGCCGTGAGACCGCGGATCCACATCTTCGAAGGCGAAAAGGTGTGCATCCACACGATGAGCCCGGCGCAGGCCGGATCGGAGTTGGCGTCGATGCAGGCGCGGGCCACCTCGTCCGGCGTGGTGAGCACCGCCTTGAATTTCAGCGGCAGGGGCAGGTGTTTGGAACGGGCCAGTCCGTCCACCACGGCCTGCGCATTGGCGGCCACCTGTTTGAGCGGACCTTCGCCATAGAGGTGCTGGGAGCCGCAGAGGAACCAGATTTCAGCGGGGGACAGGGATTTCATAAGGTTCTTAGTGAACGGCCTTCGACGCCTGGGTTTTGATGGCAATGAGTTTTTTCATCACCTGGGACAGATCGGCGGATCGGTTGACGCCGCCGAAGGCGTCATGGACCTGACGGTAGAGGGCGTAGAGTTCGTCGTAAACCTTTTGCCGTTCGGGGTCGGGTTCGTAAGCCTCGGGTTTCAGCGACGTCATGGCCGCCTGGGCGGCGGGGAAATCCGGATGCACGCCGGCAATGACCGCCGCCGACACCGCGGCGCCCAGCGCGCATGCCTGGCCCGAACCGGCCACGCGGATGGTGCAGCCGGTGATGTCGGCATACACCTGCATGGCAAACGGATTCTTCTCCGCAATGCCTCCGGCGCAGACCACGTTTTCCACCGGCACACCGTATTCCTTGATGCGTTCAATGATGGCGCGGGCGCCAAAGGCGGTCGCTTCGATCAGGGCCCGGTAGATTTCCGCCCGGGTGGTGTACAACGTCTGGCCGAGCAGGAGGCCGGTGAGCATGGGATCGACCAGAATCGTGCGGTTGCCGTTGTTCCAGTCGAGGGCCAGGAGGCCGCTCTGCCCCGGACGCAGCTCCCGCGCCTCGCGGGTCAGCGTGTCATGCAGCGAGGCATCCCCCTGGCACACAACTTCCACCCACCATTTGAAAATGTCGCCGACGGCCGATTGGCCGGCTTCGATGCCGTAATAGCCCGGCAGAATGGCCCCTTTGACGATGCCGCAGATGCCCGGAATGTCGGGTGCCTTCGTGGAGGCGGACAGCACGCCGCAGTCGCAGGTTGAGGTGCCGATGACCTTCACAAGAGTGCCTTCGCGCACGCCGCTGCCGATGGCGCCGTAATGCACGTCCATTTCGCCGATGGCCACGGGGATGCCCGCCTTCACCCCCAGTTTTTCCGCCCATTCCGGGCAGAGCGTGCCGGCGGCATGACTGGCATCATAGGCGGTTTCGTAAAGGCGCTCGCGCAGGTCGGCGATCTTGGGGTCGAGCAGTTTCAGGAATTCCTTGTCCGGCAGGCCTCCCCATTCTTCGCTGTAGAGCGCCTTGTGGCCCGCCATGCAGACGCCGCGGCGGATCTGGCGCGGATCCCCGATCCCCGCCAACACGGACGGGATCCAGTCGGCCAGCTCAACCCAACTGAAGGCGGCGTCAAAAACTTCCGGTGCGACATTCCGGCAATGCCAGATTTTCGACCAGAACCACTCGGAGGAATAGGTGTTGCCGCATTTGGCGATGAACCGCGGCCGGTGCTCGGCGGCCAGCCGGGTGATCTCCGCGGCTTCCCGGTGACTGGTGTGATCCTTCCACAGCCAGCATTGCGCATTCAGATTGTCCTTCCACTTTGGATCGAGGGCGAGGGGAACATTGGAGGCGTCGACGGGAATGGGGCTCGACCCGGTGGTGTCGACACCGATGCCGACAATCGCATCCGGGGAAAACCCCGGCTTGCGGGACGCCTCCGCAAGCGCCGCGCGCACGCTGCGTTCGAGGCCGTAAAGGTAATCCGCGGGATTTTGGCGGGCGAGATTGTGGTCGGTTTTATCGAGCAGAATCCCCTGGTGGCCGCTGGGATAATCCACCACACCCAAGCCAAATTCCGCACCGGTGGCGCAATCCACAATCAGGGCGCGCACGGAATTCGTGCCGTAGTCAATGCCTAGGGAGAAACGCATATGTCCCCTTATCATGCCCGGCGCATTTTTTCCGTAAAGCACGGTGTGATTGACCGGCAAAGTTTCTCCCGGACGGGCGGCATGGACCGGGGCGCCGCATGGGAAGAGCCCGGGGGGTGAAGGACCCGATTCGGAACGCGCCTAATTCCCGCCGACTTTGGTCAGCGTGCCGTTTCCGTCCCGATCAAAAAACTCGATGCGCATCGCCGAAGCGGATTGGCCGTCCACGGCAAAGAAAACGCCCGAACGGCCCGCGCCCATTTCCCCGTCCGTCACATAAGTGAACGTATTTCCGTCCCGGTGGGTCATCGGATAGGCTTTCGCGTTCGGGCCGAGGAGAAGGACCAGTTCATTGTTTCGTTCGACGACTTTGGCCGGACCATAAAAGTCGTTGGCATAAGTTCCCACATAGGCGGAGACGGGCAGGGGCGGGGCCGGGTTCGGAAGCGGAACGTCATATTGCCGCGACATGGCCCATTCCCCGTCGTGCATCCTTTGGAAAGTCTTCCGGAAGAGCGTGTGCCAGTCGCGGCTCGGTTTGCCGAGAAGGGCGTTGTCCATGAAATTGGCCGCCAGGGCCTCCGCGAGGCCGATGGGTTCGCCGTTGGTGAGGACGATCACCCCGAGCTGGTCGTCCGGCGCGAGCGAAACGAAGGTTCCGGCGCCCAGGAGAAATGCCCCCGAGTGACTCAGCCGCAGTCCTGCCTTGCGATCTCTTGCGACATTCCATCCGTAGCCGTAAGAACCGTTGCCCGTGTCCGCCTGGGGCCGATGCGATTCCGCGAGGGCGGCCGGATCGACGAGCGGCCGTCCTTCGAACCGTCCGCCATTGAGAAGCAGCCGCATCCACCGGGCCATGTCGTTGGCCGATGAACTCACCCCGCCGGCCGGTGATTGGGCGTCGGGCTGACGCTGCTCAAGGTGAACCCATCGGCCGTCCACCCGCCGGTGTCCACTCGCCCGGTTCTCATGCGACTGAAAATCGGCGAACGTCGAACCGCTCGAATCCATGCCGAGCGGCTCGTAAAGGAGGCGGCGGGACAGCGTCTCCCAGGGAACGCCGGCCTTTTTTGCGGCCGCCACCGCGCCCGCGGTCATGCCAAAGTTCGTATAAGCGTAGAACTCCCGAAACGCTCCCGTCAGCGGTTGGAAACGAAGGCGCCGGAGAATTTCCTCCCGGGAAAATCCGAGGTCCTCGAGAATGTCGCCGACATGGGCGGGCAGTCCGCTGCGATGACTGTAGAGATCGCCGAGGGTCAGTTGAGCGGTGACCTCCGGATCATCAAGGGCGAAGTCGGGATCGAGGTCCTTGATTTTGGAATCCCAGCGGATCCCGCCGTCCCGCCCCATGAGAACGGCCAGCACCGTCGAACCGACCGGTTTCGAAAGGGACGCCAGTTGAAAAACCGTGTCGGCATCCACCGGGGCGGGACGGCCCGCCTCGCGAACGCCGAAGCCCTTTGCATAGAGGACTTCGTCCTTGTAAACGACGGCGACCGCCACTCCGGGGACGCCGGTTTCGCGCATTTCCCTTTGGATTTCGGCCTCGAGTTCGGCAACGGCGGCCAGCACGCGGTCGCGCGGGGTTTCCGCCGGCGCGACAAGGGGAAACAGGACGGCCGGAATCCAAGCCGCCCATGATCTTGCGCAAGCAAAGGGAATGGGGCGCGGCGACAGGGGGAACATCCGGCAATGATTCACCGGAAGCCGCAATTTGCAATGGGATTCGGCTTAGTTTCGTTCGGGCTGTCCGCCGTTGCGCGGAACGCTTTCGAGCCGCACGGAGAGCGGTTCGGCGGAATGCAGCCTCAGGTCGCTTTGCGGCACCGGGATGGCGAGGCCCGCCTCGCGGCACAGCGCGTCGATGCGCAGGCGGATGTCACTGCCCACCTGGAGCGGATTGCTGCGGTCGAGCGCGATCCAATAATAAACGTGAAAGATCAGGGCGCTCTCGCCGAAGGCGTCGAAATAGACGGCGGGAGCCGGGTCGCGCAAAACCTCGGGGTGTTCGGTCAGCGCGCGTTTGAGCACCCCGATGATCCTGGCCGTGTCCGTGCCGTAGGCAAAGCGGACGGTGAAATCATACCGGTGGTGCGAATCGGTGAGGGTCCAGTTGACCACATTCCTTTCCAACAGCATGCTGTTTGGCACGAGCACTTCGACGCCGTCCGGCTGGCGGATCTGCGAGCACCGGCTGCCCAGCTTCGTCACGCGCCCGAGGTTGCCGTCCACAGAAATCAGATCCCCGACACGGATGCCGCGCTCGAGAAGCAGGATGAGGCCGCTGATGAAGTTGTTCATCAGGGCCTGGGTGCCGAATCCGATGCCGATGGCGATGGCGCCGCCGAAGAAGGCGAAGACGGTGAGGGGAATGCTCAGCCAATTCAGGAGCGTGAGCACCAGCATCGTGGCCAGAAGATAAAAGACGCCCTTTTCGAGCGCCTCGGCGTGTTCGATCGCCAGATTGAAGCGCCGCCGCATGCTCCGGCCGGAAAACCGCGCGAGGGTGCGGGCCACCACCAGAGCGATGGCCAGGCCGATCAGGGCGATGACGATGCGCCCGACGGTGACATGAATGTTTTCCGCGATGGAGATCTGGTAGTTCCAGATCGCGGAAAAGACGTGTCCCACGCGCCCGAGCTCCGCGGGCGGCGCAGGCGCCGCCTCCGCCACGAGGCGGGGAAGGTCCTGCATCAGCGCCGCTGTCCTGCCCGAGCGCATGGTTTCTAGATGTCGTCTTCGTCCTGCGCGCCCTTCTTGTAGGTGAGTCCGCGCAGCTTGCCTTCGATGAAGGCGTCGAGGTCGCCGTCCATCACCGCCTGAATGTCACTGGTCTGCACGCCGGTGCGCAGGTCCTTGACCATCTGATAGGGCTGGAACACGTAGGAGCGGATCTGGTTGCCCCAGGCGATGTCGCCTTTTTCGCCGTACTGACGGTCGACTTCCGCGCGCTTTTTGTCGGCCTCCAGCTGGTAGAGTTTGGCCTTGAGCATGTTCATGGCCATCTCGGCGTTGCGGGCCTGACTGCGTTCCGCCTGGCAGGCGGCCACGATGCCGGTCGGGATGTGGCGCAGGCGCACGGCGGTTTCCACCTTGTTGACGTTCTGACCGCCCTTGCCGCCGGACCGATAGGTCTCCCGCTCGATGTCGGCGGGATTGATTTCGATCGGGGCGTTTTCGATTTCCGGCACGGCGTCGACGCTGGCAAACGAGGTGTGGCGCCGTTTGTTGGCGTCAAACGGCGAAATGCGCACGAGGCGGTGCACGCCGACCTCGTTTTTCAGATAACCGTAGGGGTGATCGCCGGTGACACGCAGCGTGACCGACTTGATGCCGGCCTCCTCGCCGGGCTGGATGTCGACCGTCTCGGCCTTCAGTCCGCTCCGTTCCATCCAGCGGTTGTACATGCGCAGGAGCATGTCGGCCCAGTCGCACGACTCGGTGCCGCCGGCGCCGGCGTGGATGGTGAGGAAGCACGGATTCCTGTCGAATTCGCCCGAAAGCAGTTGCTGAAGTTCGAACTTCTCCAGGTCGCGCACGACGGCGTCGTATTCCGCACGAAGTTCGGCGAGGGCCTTCGGCTGGTTTTCGGGCGTCTCCTCGGCAACAAGTTCCTTCAGCACCTCGAGGTCCGCGACACGCGACTCGAGGGCCTGGAACGGCTGGATCTTGTTGCGAAGCTCGGAAACCTGCTCGACGTCACGCTGGGCGGCCTCCTTGTTGTTCCAGAAGTCGGACGTCGCCATGCGCGCCTCGACCTCGGCCAGTTTTTGGGTGAGGGTGGGTAAGTCAAAGAAACCTCCGAAGCTCGGCGAGACGCGCAGAGACAACGGAGGTGTCAATCGTTTCAAAGTTGTCGGACATAGGGAATCTTCCATTGAAGCGCATTTCCCGGCGAAAACAAGTGTTCTGCGTTTGGCGGGAGAAACCGAAGGTCCGGCGGCACGGGAAAACGTTGCCTTTTCGGTGCGGAACGATTGGGATCCCGGCCATGGCCCATCCCAACAGCCGACCGCGCTCTCCGAAAGTCTGTCCCGTCTGCGGCGAGGACGTGCCGCCGCGCGCGCTGGCCTGTCCCGAATGCGGGGCGGATCACAACTCCGGGTGGCGCGAGGGGGCGCTGGAGGAGGCCGGCCTGGATCTGCCCGCCGAAAATTTCGACTACGACGAGTTCGTCAAAAGGGAATTCGGCGGCGGAGACGGCGGTTCGGGGATCAAGCCGGTGTGGGGGATTACCGCGCTTGTGCTGCTGATTGCCATGGCGATCTGGATCGCCCTGGGAGTGATGTAACGGCTTTGGCCGCGGCGTCCGGTTCGGCCGTCTATTTCGCTCCGCCCGCCGGCGCGGTCCGTGATGAATCGAGGCGGAAAATGGTTTCGCCCTCCTTCATCATGTCGAGGCGGTCGCGGGCGATGGTTTCGATGTATTCGCGGTCGTTTTCCAACAGGTACACCTCGCGGGTTTGCTGCCGGTGTTTCGCCTCCTCGGCGGCGAGGATGGCCTGTTTTTCCTCGAGGTTCCTCACCATGGCGTCGCGGCGTTTGAGCTCGGGATAAAACCAGAGCGCGACGATGCAGATGGCCCCGACGAAGGTCAGGAACATCAGGACGCGGTTGAGCGCCTTCAAAAACGATGAATCCTGGCGGCGGCGTCCTGACCTCATGGGGGAAAATCTAGCGAAAAAAAAAGAGACGGCACGAAGAATTTCCGTGCCGTCTCCGGGATTTTGCAGTCGGGCGCTCAGCGCATCTTGCCGCCGTAAACGGCGTCGGAGCCCAGTTCCTCCTCGATGCGGAGGAGCTGGTTGTACTTCGCGATGCGGTCGGTGCGGCAGAGCGATCCGGTCTTGATCTGACCCGCGTTGGTCGCCACGGCGATGTCGGCGATGGTGACGTCCTCGGTTTCGCCCGAGCGGTGGCTGATCACCGCCGTGTAGCGGTTTTCCTTGGCCAGTTCGATGGCGTCGAGGGTTTCGGTGAGGGAACCGATCTGGTTCACCTTGACCAGAATCGAATTGGCCACGCCCTGATCGATGCCCTTGCGCAGGAAGGAGACGTTGGTGACGAAGAGGTCGTCGCCGACGAGCTGAACCTTGTCGCCGAGGGCCTCGGTGAGGAGCTTCCAGCCGGCCCAGTCGTTCTCGGCGCAGCCGTCCTCGATCGAAATGATCGGATAGTCGGCGCAGAGCTTCTTGTAAAAGTCCACGAGTTCGGCGGCGGTGCGCTTGGAACCGTCGGATTTCTTGAAGATGTAGGCCTTCTTGCCGGCGTCGTAGAATTCGCTGGAGGCGCAGTCGAGCGCGATGAAGACCTGCTTGCCGAACTTGTAGCCGGCGGCCTTGACGGCGGCGGCAATGGAGTCGAGGGCGTCCTCGGCGGAGGTGAAGTTCGGCGCAAATCCGCCTTCGTCACCGATCGCCGTGGAGAGGCCGCGTTTCTTCAGGCCGTCCTTGAGCGCGTGGAAGATTTCCGTGCCGGCGCGGAGGGCTTCCGAGAAGGTCGGGAAGTCCTTGGGCACGATCATGAATTCCTGGAAGTCGATCGGGGCGTCGCTGTGGGCGCCGCCGTTGACAATGTTCATCATCGGCACGGGCAGAACCTTCGCGTTGGGTCCGCCGAGGTATTTGTAGAGCGGAACCCCCACCTGCGCGGCGGCGGCCTTCGCGGTCGCCAGCGAGACGGCGAGGATGGCATTGGCGCCGACCTTCTTTTTGTTCTCCGTGCCGTCGAGCGCGATCATCGTCTTGTCGATCGCGACCTGGTCGAGCGCATTGAGTCCGACCAGTTCGGGAGCGAGAATCTTGTGAACGTTGGCGACGGCCTTGGTGACCCCCTTGCCGAGATAAACTCCCTTGGCGCCATCGCGGAGTTCCCAGGCTTCGTGTTCGCCCGTGGAGGCGCCGCTCGGGACCGCCGCGCGACCGATGGCTCCGCCCGCGAGTTCCACGTCGGCTTCAACCGTGGGATTGCCGCGGGAATCAATGATCTGACGGGCTCGAATGCTTGTGATGACTGTATCGGACATGTTGAATGGAAATGAAGTTGATCGCCTTCGAGAATCGCCGGAGCGTCCCGACAGGCAAGCAGATTTCCTGCAGGGAAGCGGAAAAAAACGCCGGAATGAACCCCGGTTGTCCTGCGGTTGCCGGATTTTGGCCCCGCGGGATCGCCTCAGGAGGCCGCGGCGATTTCCTCCACCGCCGCCACGCTGAGCCGGAGGCCGGCGAGGAAATTTTCCACCGGGAAGTTTTCGTTCGGCGAATGCGCCCGGCAGTCCGGCGAGGCCAGGGCGAGCAGCAGGGAATCCACCCCGAGTACCTTCTTGAAGGTGGTGACAATGGGAATGGACCCGCCTTCGCGCATGAGGGCCGGTTGGCGTCCAAAGACCCTTTCCAGGGCCCGCTGGGCGGCCAGGCCGAAGGGGGAGTTGGGGTCGGCGAAGTACGGGGCGCCGGAGTGCCCGCGGTGGATCTCGAGGGACACGCCGGGCGGGCAATGGCGCCGCAGGTGCGCCTCGGCCAGATCGAGGACGGTGTCGGCCTCCTGATCCGGCACGAGGCGGAAGGTCAGTTTCACAAACGCTTCCCGCGGCAGGACCGTCTTGGTGCCTTCGCCCTGGTAGCCGCCCCCGACGCCGTTGACCTCCGCGGTGGGCCGGGCGCCGACACGTTCGATCGAGGTGTAGCCGGGTTCGCCAAAGAGCGCACTCACGCCGGTCAGGGACTTGAGATCCTCCTCGGTGATGGGAAGGGCCGCGGCGGCCTCGCGTTCCCAGTCGGCGAGAGGACGGACCGTGTCGTAAAACCCCTCAATGGCCACACGGCCGTCGTCATGGTGCAGGCTCGCAATCAGCCGCGCCGCGGCCGTGGCGGGATTCATCACCGCTCCGCCGAAAACGCCCGAGTGCAGGTCGTGGGACGGTCCTTTGACCACAAACTCCATGGCCGCGATGCCGCGCAGGGCGTAGGTGAGGGTGGGGCAGCCGTGGGCCGCCATGCCGGTGTCGGAAATGACAATCACATCACAGGCGAGGGTATCGCGGTGTTTTTCCAGGAAGGCCTCCAGGTGCGGGCTGCCGATTTCCTCCTCGCCTTCGATGAGAAAAATCACGTTCACCGGCAGGGGCTCCCCACGGGACAGTTTTTCCCCGAGTCCGAGAATGTGGGCGAGGATCTGTCCCTTGTTGTCGGTGGATCCCCGGGCGAAGATGCGTCCGTCACGGATGACAGGTTCAAACGGCGGCGTTTCCCATTCCTCCAGCGGTTCGGGCGGCTGGACGTCGTAATGGCCGTAAATGAGCACCGTTTTTTTGGCGGGATCCCGCGGCGTCGAGGCGACCACCGCCGGATGGCCGCCGGTTTCATGGACGGCGGCATCGAATCCCAAGGCGTGAAATTTGGCCTTCAGCCATTCCGCGCAGGCAATGAGGTCCACGGCATGGTCGGACTGGGTGGAAATGCTCGGGAACCGGAGAAATTCGAAAAGCTCGGCAAGGCGCGGATCGTTCATAACTTGGGAATAATTGTGAATAACCTCAATCAGTAGTCGTTTGAATTGTGAATAACCACAATATATGGGGTTTTTCCTTGTTCCGCCGAAGGCGCGGCATACAGTGACAAACCCACCGTAAAGGACTGCCCATGTATCTTCAATCCCTTGAAATGATCGGTTTCAAGTCGTTCGCGCCGCGAACGGTTCTCAATTTCCACCGGGGTGTGACCGCGGTGGTCGGTCCGAACGGCTGCGGCAAGTCCAACGTGCTGGACGCGATCCGCTGGGTGCTCGGCGAGCAGTCCGCCAAGGCCCTGCGCGGGGGGGAGATGGCCGACGTCATTTTCAGCGGAACCGACAGCCGCCAGCCGCTTGGCATGGCGGAGGTGTCGCTGACATTTGCGGACTGCGAAAAGGAACTCGGAACCGAGTGGAACGAGGTCTGCATCACGCGGCGCGTCTACCGGGACGGCAAGAGCGAATATTTCCTCAACAAAACCCCGTGCCGCCTGCGGGACATTCACCAGCTCTTCATGGACACGGGCGTGGGTCGCAGCGCCTATTCGATCATGGAGCAGGGCAAGATCGACCAGATCCTGAGCAGCCGCCCGGAGGATCGCCGCGCCATTTTCGAGGAGGCCGCGGGCATCACAAAATACAAGGCCCAGAAAAAGGAGGCGCTCCGCAAGCTGGAGTACACGGAAGCCAACCTGGTCCGCGTGCAGGACATCATCAAGGAGGTGCGGCGTCAGATCGGCTCCCTCCAGCGCCAGGCCGCCAAGGCGCGGCGGTACCAGGCCCTCATGGAGGACCTGCGGGTATTCGACACGCATCTTTCCCACAAGAACTACCGCGAACTCTCCGCCGAGCTGGAAAAGATCCGTGAGGAACTGGCGCAGGGCGAGGAGGTGCGCGGTGTGCACGAAACGGAGATCGCCCAGCAGGAGGCCGAACTGGCGACCTACCGGGCCCGCATGGAGGAACTGGATGCCGAGGCGGCCGGATTGCGGGATTCCATCCAGACGCTGCGCAACCGCATTTTCTCCGCCGAAAACCGCATCGCCACCAACGGGGAGCGCGCCGAGGAGGCCCAGGCGATGATCGCCCGCAACCATGCGGACATCGCGGCCGCCGAGGAAAAGATGCGCGACCAGCAGAGTCAGATCGAGCAGACGGACGCCCTCCTTCTGCAGATGGTCGAAACGCTGAAGGGTCACGAGGAAGCCCTGGCCCAGCAGAATGAACGGGTGCGGGTGGCCCGCGAGGAACGCAGCCAGGCCGAACGCCAGATTCAGGAAATCGGATCCGAAATCGGACGCCTGGAAAGCCGCCTTGGGTCCCTGAGGAACGAGATTTCCGCCGCCGCCGGACGCCGCGAGGCCGGGGAGACCCGGCTGCGCCTTCTGCAGGCGGAGTCCGAAGCCGCCGAGCAGGCCGCCGGCGAGGTGGCCGCCCGTCTCGAGGAGATCAGCCGTCGTGCCGAAACCGCCCGGGCCGCCGCCGAGGCCGCCCAGGCCGAGCAGGGGGAGGCCCAGATGGCCTACGAGGCCGTCCAGCTGGCCCGGCAGGAGGCCGAAGCCGCGCTGAACGCGGTGTCCAAGGAGGCCGCCGGCATTGAGTCCCGTCTCGAAGTTCTGCGTCAGTTGCAGGAACAGGGCGAGGGGTTCGACGAGGGAACGCAGTCAGTGCTGCGCGGACTCGACAATCCGGACTTTTTCAAACCCGCCATCCAGGGGGCGCTGGCCGACCACATCCAGGTCGAGCCCCGCTTCATTCCCGCCATCGAATCGGCGCTGGGCGGCGCCCTGCAGACCATCATTTTCAAGGACACCGACGTTGCGGAAGCCGCCCTGGGAGCCCTCATCGGGCAAAAAATGGGCAAGGCGGCCATCATTCCGCGGGAATGGATTGCGGTCCGGAATCCGACCGGACTCTTCCTCCCGGAAGGCGCCCTGGCCTGGGCGGCCGATTGTGTGACAGGCGGCGGCGAAGCCCGTGAACTGGCCCGGGCCCTCCTCGCGAACATCGTGGTGGTGGAGGATTTTGCGACCGCCTTCCGCGTCAAGGCCGCCAATCCGACCCTCGGCGTGGTGACGCTGAGCGGGGAATTCATCAGCCGCGAGGGCATCATCCGCGGCGGCCGTTCCGGCGAAAATTCCGGTCAGTCCACGCTGCTCCGCAAGGCCCAGATCGCCGAGCTCGACCAGGCTCTCAATGCCGTCATCGAGAAACTCGCCGAGCACACCCGGCGCCGCACTGAAGCGCTGCAGGAACTGGAGGATGCGCAGGACCGCCTGCTGGCCGTCCGGGAGGCGTTCCAGCGTGCACAGGTGGAGGCGTCCTCGATCGAAAACGAACGCCGCCTCGCCGAACGTCAGGCGGAGGACCTGGAAAACCGCCGGGCCAATTTCACCCGCGAGACCGTTCAGCTCGGGGAAACCCTCCGCGCCAGTCTCAGCCAGATCCAGAACCTGGAGGCCGCCATTTCCGAAACCGCCCAGGCCGCCGAGTCCGCCCGCGTGCGCCGCGCCGACGCCGAGAACAACGTCCTGGCCGCCCGCGAGCGGGAAAACGCGGCCGTCGAGGATCTCAACGAAATCCGCGTGCGTGTCGCCACCGAGCGACAGCAGCAGGAAAACCTCAACCGTCAGCGCGGCCCCATGGCGGCCCGCCTCGCGGAACTGGCCGAACTGCTCGAGGTGCGCCGTGCGGACATCGTCAACTACGAGACGCGCATCCAGAATTTCGAGGTGGAAAACCGGCAGCTGCGCGAATCCATGGCCCTCTGGCAGGAGGAGGCGGGCATGCTGGAGACCAAGATCGCCGAGGTGATGGCGGCCCGTGCCGAAACGCAGGCCAGTGCCGAGGCCGTGGACACCGCCCTGCGCGCCGCCCGCCAGCAGCTCGTGCAGTTGCAGGAGAAAAAGGGCCGCCTGGAGGTGCGCATCGCCCAGGTGGAAATGCGCATGGAAAACCTGCGCAACCATGTTTCCCAGCGCTACCAGACCGATCTCGAGTCGTTCGAGCCCGATCAATACGCGCTTTTCTGCGCCTACCGGGACCGGAACAAACGCAAGGCCGAGACCTCCGACGCGCCCGCCGGGGAAGCCGCCGAACCCGCCGAGCCTTCCGAGGCCCCGCCCGGGGAGGCGGAGGAGTCCGTCCCCCAGGAACAGGGGGTCAACTGGGAACGCATCGAGGAAATCGTCGCCGAGCTCACCGAGCGGGTGGAGTCGATGGGACCGGTCAATCTCGACGCCATTCAGGAATATGACGAACTCGAGGAGCGCCAGAATTTCCTCGAAAAGCAAAACGAGGACCTCGTCAATTCCAAGGCCGAGCTCCTCGAGGTCATCGCCCGGATCAACCGCACCACCAAGGAACTTTTCGCCGAGACGTTCATGAAGATCCGCGAGAATTTCCAGGTCATGTTCACCGAGCTCTTTGGCGGCGGCAAAGCCAACCTCATGCTGGTGGACGAAAGCGATCCGCTGGAAAGCGGCATCGAAATCATCGCCAAACCGCCGGGCAAACAGCTCCAGAGCATCTCCCTGCTTTCGGGTGGCGAGCGCACCATGACCGCCGTCTCGCTGCTCTTCGCCATCTACATGGTGAAGCCGAGTCCGTTCTGCGTGCTCGACGAAATGGACGCCCCGCTGGATGAGTCGAACATCAGCCGCTTCATCAAGATCCTGGACCGCTTCGTCACGCAAAGCCAGTTTGTGGTCATCACCCACAACAAGCGCACCATCAGCCGCGCCGACATGCTTTACGGTGTCACGATGGAGGAACACGGCGTCAGCAAGCTGGTGAGCGTGAAGTTCACCCGCAAGGAGGACGGAACGCCCGAACAACAGCCGGCCAGCGTGGCCGAAGTGTTTGGCAAGGACGGCGACCTGCACAGCGAACGCGAGGCGAAGAAAAAGCGTCCGGCCGATTTCACCGAGGAGGATGCCGCGGACAGTCAGCCCACGGCCCGGGAATCCGCCTCCGCCCCCGAGGTGCTGCCGGAAAGCCTGCCTGAAGGGGCCCCCGGGGAACCGGCCCCGGAATCCGTGGAGAATCCCGCCTGATGGAACGCGATACGCTCAAAGCCCTGCGCGATGCCGTGGCCGCCCGTCTGGCGGTGGTGGCCGATCACGACCTGCGCGCGTCGGATCCCGCGGCCCATCTCGAAAAACTCAGGCAGGCCGCCGCCCGTCTGGACGCCCTGGTCGCCGGTCTCCCCGGGGATTGCGACCCCATGTTGCGCCATTACCTGGAGCGCCAGAGCTACGTGAAAGCCGTCGCCTGGCTCGACGAACGCCTTTCCCCATAGGAGGAACATCCTCCGGCTTGTCCGGCGTTTCCACCCTGTGGACCTGGCGGATCCGCGTCTTTTCGGCCCTTCGCGGTCAGGAACCAAATAACGTTGGGGCCGCAGCCTCGGAATCGCTCGTGCCAACAGGCCATCGTGGCAGAGCGCCCAAGGCGCGCCATTTCCATAGCCCGGCCGAAACGGCCCGGGGGTGGGGAAAAAAGGAAACGCAGCGTGCAAGTCTGCGTTATCAGTCGCGTCCCTTCAGGCCGCTGAGGAAACCCGGCCCTTCGCAAGCCCCCTTGGCTTGCCGCCCATTCGGCGGAGCGGAGGGGGTGCGACTTTTCGAAACTGCCTCCGTTTGTTCATTCCCGTCCGGAAAGCAGCGCCCGCAGGGTCGGTCCGGGCCGGAAATCCCACGGCGCACAAAAAAAGATGTCCGCCACCTTCCAAGTGTCGCCGGCGCGCACGAGGGAAACGACATCGATCCACCGCGAGGTCTGGCCGTCTCCCGTGTACTCCCAATACACCGGGATGCTGGCGCGGTCGTCGCCCACCACCGGCTCGCCCAGCCGGTAGGCGGAGACGCCCTCGAAAAGGCTGGAAAACAGGGCCCCTTCAATCCAGGGCGGCTTTTCGTCCGGATTTTTCTTCCGGAACTCCTCCTGTTCCGCCCGGGCGGCGGCGATGAGCCCGGCGAGTTCGGGCGTGAGCAGCGGCGAGAAGGTTTTCATCTGCTCCTCGCCCGGCAGTCCGCTCACCCGGAGTTTCACATACGCATCAAAGAACGTCCGGGCGACGGCTTCGGGGGATTCCGCCCGGGCGCCCACAGCGAGAAGAATCCCGGTGACAAGGGTGAGGAGGATTTTCATCGGAATTGAATCCGGTAACCGAACCAATAGTCGTCCGGCGGCAGAAGATACCGCTCCAGCGTGTCCGGACCGCAACTTGCGGTGCCGAGTCCGCGCTGGGCGTAATCCAGATTCACAATGATCTCCCGGCGCGGTGTCAGGTCGATCGTGTGGGCGGCCGCGTAGAGATCGTTGGCGGTGAAATGGCTGGCCGAGCATTCGAGGAGCCGGTCGGTCGCCGCAAAGACAATGGCGCGGCCCCTCGGATCGGCGAGTTCCATCCAGCGCACATCCGTCTTGTTTCCGTGTTCCTGCGGAACGATGTAGGGAACGTATTGACCGGTGACCGTGCCCCGGTAGAGCCCGACGGCGGCGCCGCGTTTGCGGTCGCAGTAACTTTCGTGCGGACCGCGGCCGAACCAGACCAGGTGTTCAAAGTCCGGACGCAGGATGAACGTGACGCCAAGACGCGGAAGGTCCGGCAGGGTGCGGTCGCAGGCGAAATCGTTTTCCACCACGATTTCGCCGTTGGGATGGACCGTGTAGGAATGGTGGTGCCCGATCTTGCCCCCGCGGGCGGTGGCCACGGATTGGAAGGAGAGTGTGACGCTGCCGTCCTTGTTTCGGGTTGCCGAGACGCCCCGGCCGGTCACCTGAAATTCGGGGAGCCCGGCCTTGCGCCAGCGGCCGAGCGGTTTGGATTCCTGTCCCGTCCAAGCCTTGATGCCGTCGTTGTCGGTGGCGGCGCGCCAGATGTTGACCCGCGGACCGGAAACGAGGAACTCGACTCCCTTGTGGCGGAGGGAGGTCAGGGTGCCGGCCTTGCCGGAGGCTTCGACAACGAGGTCACCGGCCGTGACGGTAAGGACGCCGTTCTTTTCCTCGAGGGTGGCGGGGGGCTGGCGGAGCCGGGTTCCGGGGGCCTTGGCCCGAAAGGGCAGAGCCAGCTGCTCCCAGGCCACCTCGAAACCCTGCTCGCACCAGGGCGTGTCCGAGGCGGTGGTGAAGCGCAGGGTGAGAAACGCTTCCTCGCCGGACGCAAGCGCCGGCGGCCGGATGGGCAGGCTCACGGTTTCGCTTTGCCCGGGCGGCGTTTTCAGGACGGGCAGTTTGCCGGACTGCACGACGCGGCCGGAGACGCCGACCTCCCACGTTCCACGCAGCCAGGCGAGGGTCGTGAAATCCTGCCTGTTGCGGATGCGCAGTCGGCCGGATTTGAGATTGACGGGCTCGACGGCCACGGGCTGCTGAAGTTTTTTGCATTCCCACATCGCCGGGTGCGGCGTGCGGTCGGGCCAGACCAGTCCGTCGCAGACGAAGTTGGCGTCGTGGGGATTTTCGCCAAAATCCCCGCCGTAAAGCCAATATTCACGTCCCCGGGCGTCCTTCGTGCGGATGCCGTGGTCGATCCATTCCCAAATGAATCCGCCCTGCAGGCCCGGGGTGCTTTCAAAGGCATCCCAGTAGTCGCACAGGCTGCCATTGCTGTTCCCCATGGCGTGCGAGTATTCGCAAAGGATGAGCGGTCGGGGTTTTTTCGATTTGGCGGCGTATTCCTTGATGACGGGGATGGGGGCGTACATCGGACAGACGATGTCCGTGCCAAACGGCTGGTCGTCCCACTCGATTTTGCGGTCCGGGTTTTTGTCCGCGTCCGGTCCCCACAGCGCGCCCTCGTAATGCACCGGTCGGCTGGGTTCGGCTTGGCGGAGCCAGCCGGCCGCCGCGCTGTGGTTGGGGCCGTATCCGCTCTCGTTGCCGAGACTCCAAGCGATGATGCACGGATGGTTTTTGTCCCTCTCGACCATGTTCATCACGCGGTCGAGAAAGGCGCCCGCGTAGCGCCGGTCCCGGCAGATCGAGTGCGCGTAGGCATGCGACTCGATGTTGGCCTCGTCGATGACATAGAGGCCGTATTGGTCGCAGAGATCGAGAAAGTGGGGATCGTTGGGATAATGCGAGGTGCGCACCGCGTTGAAGTTGAAACGCTTCATTGTCAGGACGTCCTCCAGCATGCGTTCGCGGGAGACCGCCTTGCCGGTGGTGTCGTCATGGTCGTGGCGGTTGACCCCCTTGATCATGACACGACGGCCGTTGATGAGGAGATCCCGGCCGCGGATTTCCACGCGGCGGAAACCGATGCGCCGCACATCGCGCTGCATGCCCGTGGAGGTGTGCAGGGTGATCTGCAGGGTGTAGAGATGGGGCTGCTCCGCGCTCCAGGCCCTGACCCGGGGAATTCTCGCGGTAACCCGGCCGAGATGACGGTTCCAGGCGGGGCGGTTTTCGTCGCCGTTGCAAAAATCGGTGACGACATGCGGCTTTTTGAAAACCGGTTTGCCCTTCGGGTCGAGGAGGCGGACTTCCAGACGGCTGCCGGCATCGACGGCTCCGCCGAAGTCGACGGACACCCGCAGATCGAGCGTGCCGGTGCGTAAGTCGTCGGTCAGTCCCGCCCGGACGTCCACGTCGGCGATGTGGTATTTCGGCGTTGTGTACAGGAACACCTCCCGGTGCAGTCCGCTCAACCACCAATGGTCTTGGTCCTCGATGAAGGTGGCGTCACTCCACTTGATGACGAGGGCAATGAGTTCGTTGCTGCCGCTGCGCAGAAGATGGGTGACATCAAATTCCGCCGGCGTGCGGGAATCCTTGCTCAGACCGACCGCCCGGCCGTTGAGTTGAACCAGCAGGGTGTTGTCGGCTCCGCCGAAGTGCAGGATGACGCGCCGGCCCCTCCAGTCACGCGGGACCTGGAAGGTGCGGCGATAGACCCCGGTCGGATTGAGCTCCGGAACTTGCGGCGGCTGGTCGGAGAAGGGCATCTGCACGTTCGTGTAATGCGGTTTGTCCCAGAACCCCTGCAGCTGCCAGTTGCCGGGCACGCGGATGGACTCCCAGGAACCGGGCGATTCGACAAACTTGAGCGCGGCGTCCGGCGTTTTTGCGAGGTGAAAATCCCAGTCTCCATCAAGCGACAGCCGCGTCCCGGGCTCCCAGGCACGGGTGGAGGCATGCGGGGGAAGTTTGGCAACGCGGAAAAGCTCCGGAAATTCCCAGCAGGGCTGGCCACCAGGATAAAGGAGAGAGGCGAGGGCAGACATGACGTGAGGAAAACCTCACTTAGGCACACTCGCGGACGGGAGGGAATGCCGAAGTGAGGGAAAAAGGAGGGAATTTGTCAGTCCATCGGGCGGGGGACTCCCGCCCGTCGCCACAGGAGGCGCACGCGCCCGACAGAAACTCCGGGACGCGACGGTGAAAGTCTTTCCTGCCATGAGGCATTGCGGCTGACTTTGCCGATGGAATGGTCTCAGGCGGTCGCGGTCCTGCTGGCGGGAATTTTTTCGGGGTTCCTCACGGTGACGGCGGGAGCGGCGGTCACGGTGGTGTTTCCGGTTCTGATTGCGGCGGGTTTGTCCGCGGACGCCGCCAATGCCACCAGCCGTTTCAGCCTCGCCATTGGGGGAACCGTGGCGGCCGCGGCGTTGGTCTGGCGGCGGCAGGTGGACTGGCACGCCATGGCCCCCCTGGTGGTGGCGGCGGCGGCGGGAACGGTCTGCGGATCGCTGGTGGGCGCCAAAATCGGTTCGGCGGACATGCTGACCCTTGTCGTGGCGACTTCGCTCGTTTCCCTGACGCTGGTTTTTCTCCGGCCCGAACACTGGCTGGCGGAGGAAAGGACCCGGGGCGTGCTGCCGCCCAGGTACGCAACCGCCGTGTTTTTTCTCCTGTGCATTTACGAGGGCATCGTGGCGGTGGACAGCGCGCTGCTGCGACTGATTGCCCTCGTGTATCTGCTCGGTTTTCCCATCAACCAGGCCAATCCCATCAAGCTCATCACCGGTCTGGTCATGTTTGGAGTTTCCTCGGCGGTTTACGCCAAGGCCGGGGAAATCGACTGGGGTGTCGGCGCCTGACTGGCCGCGGGAACCACCGTCGGGGCGTGCCTGGCGGTGCCGTTGGCGTGTTCGGTGAAGGCCCGGAAAATCATTTACCGCATCCTGCAGGTGACGGTCACCGTCGAGACGGTCTGGCTGGTCTGGCATTGGTTGACCAGCCGCGCGGAATAAAGCGCATCGGCCGGCCGCAGGCTCCATCTTCCCGCTTGATGGACAGTGGAATTTTGGAAAGTTGTTGATGCCATGAATTTTCCGTTTGTTTCCCGGAGCCTGCTGGCGGCTTGGGGACTTGCCATCGCCTCCTCGACCTTGTGGGCCGGCACCGAAATGGATCGCGCGTTTGAGCGGCTGCAGAGGGACTACAAGGCATTAAAGACCGCTCTGGAGGCGCCGAAGGAGGAGGACCTGACGGTTTATCTCCGGAAAGCCGATGAAATGCTCGTCGAGGCGCGGCGGGCGCGGGAGATGGAACCGAAAATGACGGCCACGGTTCCGGAGACGGAACGCGCCCAATTTCTCGAACGCTTTCGCAGCGATATGGACGTTTTCATCGCCAACATCGAAACACTGAAGGCCGCCCTGAAAAACGCCCGCTGGGACGAGGCCAAGACGTCCATGGAGACCCTCTGGCAAAACAAGAAAGACGGCCACAAGGCTTACAAAAGAAAATAGCGGGCCTCAGGCCAGCCAGAGAACGGCGAGCGGAACCACCACGCCCAGACCAAGGGCCAAGAGGGCCCATTTTTTGCGGGCGGATTGTTTCCACGCCAGCCAGAGTCCGAGCGCCATGGTGATCAGCAGGCAAAGGCCCATCGCGCCGACCAGAATCCGGAACAACAGCGTCGACGGATCCGCCTCGCCCGACCGGGGAAAATAGCCGTCCTTGTGAACGGTGGAGAGTTTGTCGAGGAACTGACGGACCGGTCCGTTTTCCTCCCGGAACTCCTCGGGCACCAGCATCTGCCAGCACCCTGTGATGAGAAAAAGCAGGAGGAGGGGAGTGAAGAACAGGCTGAGGTAGGTGTGAGTTCTCCGGATGGCGAGGGGCGAAAGGAGAGACCGCATTGGTTTCAGCGTATTCCGGCCTCGGGGACTGGCAAGTCTGCAACCGGCGCCCCGACCGGGAATGTCCGCTCTGTATAACGCCAAATTCCGACCATCTGCAGATGGGAGGAGGGGCCCGCGGAGAACACGATGGACATCGTGAAGATCCCTTTTCCTGGCATGATGCAGGCCTGGCGGGAAGGATGCTGGCGCGTGGTCCTGACGCAAGGAGTGCGGAGCGCAAACCACCGCCTCGAGACCCTTCTGCGGACGTATTACCGTGCCTGCGGGACGACGGGATGGGGAACGGAAGGCTCCTCCGGGAAAAATGCCACGCGCGCGTCACCCTCCGACGCCTCGCAGGAGAACACCACCCGGCGATCTCCCCGCCGGGGTGAAGAATTTTCCGGCCGAAATCTGTTCAATAAAAATTGCGCACGAACTGCATCTGTTAAAAAATGAAAATTTGTTCAGGATGCAGTCATGCATCGGCCCGTTTCGATGACATCCCGCGAGCCGCTCTATCAAAAGCTGGCCGGGTTGCTTGAGGAAATGATCCGCACCCGTTCCCTGCGGGTCGGGGATCGCATGCCGTCGGTCCGGAAATTTTCCACCCAGCAACGGGTCAGCGTGCCGACCGCGCTGCAGGCTTATGTGACGCTCGAAACGCGCGGTTTGATCGAAGCGCGTCCGAAATCCGGTTTTTATGTCCGGGCCCGGCTGTCCGAGGACACTCCGGAACCGGCCGCCTCGTCGGCCACGCCGCGGATCACCACGCTCGAGAACCTCGATCCCGTCGAGGCGCTTCTCGCCGACCATGCGGATGCCCGGCTGGTTCCCCTGGGAGCGGCTCTTCCGTCCCCGCATCTTCTGCCGGGAGTCAAACTCACCCGCATCATGGCGTCCATCGGCCGCCGGTTGGGAGTCGAAAGCGTCAGCTACGATCTGGCGCCCGGCCATGAAAGCCTGCGGCATCAACTGGCACGCCGCTCGCTCGAGTGGGGGTGCACGCTGCGGACCGACGATTTTCTGGTGACGGTGGGCGCCACGGAAGCCGTTTCCCTGGCCCTCCGCGCCACCTGTCAACCGGGCGATACCGTGGTCGTGGAGTCTCCGACCTACTTCGGTCTGGCGGGCACACTCCGCGAACTGCGCCTCAGGGCGCTTCCCATTCCCGTCGAAGCGGGTGAAGGCATCGACCTGGAGACCTTGGAACGCGCCGTCCGGCGAAACCGCGTCGCCGCCTGCGTGGTCGTTCCGAATTTTCACAATCCCACCGGCTTTGTCATGCCCGACACCCGGAAACGCCATCTGGTCGAATTGTGCGCGAGGAGGAACATCGTGGTGATCGAGGACGACACCTATGGCGATCTGGCGCACGACGGGGTGCGTCCCCGCTGCCTCAAAGCCTTCGACACGGAGGGAAATGTCATTCTCTGCGGGTCCTTCTCCAAGAAACTCGCCCCGGGGTATCGGGTCGGATACCTCGCGGCAAGCGACACCTGGCTGCCGCGCGTGCGGGCCTTGAAGCAAACCAGCACCCTCATCGGCGCGCTCCTGCCGACGCTGGCGGTGGCTGAGTTTCTCAAGAATGGGGGTTATGACCGCTACCTTCGCTCCATCCGGCAGGCCTATCGGGTGCAAACCGAGAAAATGAAGGAGGCGGTCGTGGAGTTTTTTCCGGACGGCATTGCGCTGTCGCGTCCCAAGGGCGGATATCTGCTGTGGTGCCAGTTGCCCCGACGGGTGGATGCGCTGGAATTGCGCAAACGCGCCCGCGCCGCCGGCATCAGCATCGCGCCCGGGCCTTTGTTTTCGCCGACCGGCGAGTTTCGCAATTACATCCGGCTCAACTGCGGGTACCCGTGGAGCTCTCCGCTCGAAAATGCGATCCGCACGCTGGGGCGCCTGGTGGGGGAACTGGCCGGCGCGGGTCAGGGGGCCTGAACGGGACGGCCGATTTCCGGTTCGCAGCGGCAGAACGCTCTCACCGGCGAGCCGTCCCCCTCCTCAAACCGCAATGGCACGGCGAAGAATTCCACCTCGGTCACCGGCACGCTCTCCAGATCGGCCAGTCCTTCCACGATGATGATGTTTCGTTCGAAAAAAATGCGGTGAATCTCGAGGTGGTTGGACGGGTGCACGGAGGCCTGTTCCACGCCGACCAGATGGATGCCGAGTTCCCTCAGGTATTCGGCGGCCGGACGGCTGAAACCCGGGAACCGGTCATAATAGTCGGAAGTGTCCCAGGTTTTCGACCAACCCGTTTTGACCAGAACCTTTCCCGTCCTGCGAATCGCCTCCTCCCAGGGATGAAAGTCTTCGGGTTCAAACTCGGCGCCCTTTTCCCCCTTCTTTCGCAGATCGACGATCACCGCCGGGCCGATGCAGTGTTCCAGCGGCAGCGACGCCACGTCGATTCCCTCCGGCATGCAGTGTTTCATCGCATCCACATGGGTGCCGGTGTGAAGGTCCGTGCTGATGTGGAGCATGTTGTAATGGCTCAGGCCGATCTCGCGCAGCGGCCAGCCAATGACCCGGGCGCAGCCCGGATATCCCTTTGTTCCCAAGCGAAGGGGATGGGTGAGGTCGTGGATTTTCATGCGGTCTCGTGCAGGCGTCCCCCGCAGAATACTGCGCGCACGCTGCGAAGAAAGTCCCCTTTGGAGGAGAGGGCGGTTTTGCGCCGGTTGCGCGGATTTCCGCTTCGCAACGAGAAATTCTTGTCAAACACCGCCGCCTTTTTTTTACGCTCTAAAGAGCTTCCGTGCGGCCCCGGGCTTCGCGGAGGCGTCACCCCGAAACCAACCGGCGAACCGATGAAGATTTCCGCAATTGCATTAACAGCACTGGTGTTGCCCCTCGTGCCGCTCGCAGCCACCGAGTACACTTGGATTTCCCCGGAGCCCACCGTATGGCAGAACGGCCTGGCGTGGACCCCCATCGGGGTTCCCGATGGATCCGACGACGACGCCACGATTGCCGGCGGACTTTCTCATGCCCAGATTGAAGGGACGACGGTGGAAATCGGAAATTTGTCTCTGGATGCCTTCGGCCGGCTGTCGATCTTCGCCGGAGGTGAACTGAGCGTTTTCAATCTGCTGCTTGGAATTGACGAGCCGGGTGCGGTGCTCAGCGTCTCCGGCTTTGGATCGAGCCTCCACGTGGGAGGCAGCATTTTCATGGCCCAGAATTCCGACGCGGACGGCACCCTCGAGGTGTCCGACGGGGCCTCCGTGCAGGTTGAACTGTCCATTCAACTGGGCATCAACGGGTCGGGCACCATCGCCTTGAACAACGGCACCCTCCAGGTGCCGGTGTTGAGCATTTCCGACACGGGCAGCGTCATCACCCTTGAGGGAAACAGCATCCTCAACGCGCAGAATCTTCAGCTCCTGGGTTCGGCCGACACGAACCCGGGCCTTGTCGTCCATGCGGGTTCCGCGGTTTTGATTGAGGGGGATTCGATTTTCCAGGTGGCCACCAACTCGTTTTCTCAGAGCGCTGTTTTGGTTTCGGGAGGGGCGCTGACGGTGACCAACGGCGCCGCGGAGGGCAACGTCATCATCGGCGCGGGCGGTTATGGAATCCTCACGGTTGAGGAGGGGGGAACCTTCCAGACCGGCGCCGCCCTGGTCGGGAGTGATTTTGGCTCGTCGGGACGTGTCCGGATCACCGGGACCAACTCGGAATGGCAGGCCGGGGGTAGGGTGACCGTCGGCCCCGGGGGTGAAGGGGAGCTGATCCTGCAGGACGGTGGCGTGGCCCGGCTCGAAGACGAATCCAACGTTCTGCAGCCGCTCATTCTGGCGCGGGACGGCGGTTCGCAGGGAACACTCAGCATCGGGGGCGGATTGGGGGACGCGGCCGCCGCCCCGGGAACGCTGGTGGCCTCTGCGATTGAAGGAGGCGACGGCGCGGCCGTGGTCCGGTTCAATCACACCTCCTCCGATTACGTTTTCGACACGGAGTTGTCCGGTTCACTCGATGTGCATGTGTCGGCGGGAGTCACCACCCTTGGCGGGACAAACACCTTCACCGGCCAAATTGTCCTCGATGGAGGAACCCTTGCGGTGGGGGACAGGTTTCAGCTGGGAAAGGAGTCCAACACGCTGGTTTTTGACGGAGGCGCCCTCCGGCCGACCGCCTTCTTCCTCCTCGATCACGGAGCAGAACTCCTGGCCGGTGGCGGCACGTTCGATTCCTCGGTGTTGGAGGTGGCGTATCTGGGAGTGATCTCCGGAACGGGCGGACTGACAATCACCGGCACCGGGGGGGCGGTCCTCAATCCCTTTGACACAGCGACGAACACCCCGCTCGCAAACACCTACTCGGGAGGCACGACGGTCATCGATTCCCGCCTGACCGTCCGTTACGACACCGACCTCGGCGAGGCTTCCGGAGAACTCCACCTCGACAACAGCACCTTGGAAATTCTGCTGACCTCGAGCGGTACGTTCCACACGAACCGGACGGTTTCCCTTTCGCCGTCCGGGGCGACGATCAACATCAACACCGGTCCGGACTTCCCCTTGATCGCCACCTTTGGCGGAACGATCTCCGGCAATTCGACCCTTGTCAAAACGGGCTTGGGAACCCTCGAACTGGATCCCGACAAGGCCTATGTCGGAATCCTGAACATTCAGGAAGGGGCTGTTCAGGCCTCCCAAAGCGGCGCCTTCGGCTCGGTGAACACCCTGACCACCATCGCCGCGGGGGCCGAGTTTCTTTTGCCCGCCTCCGGCAAGGTCGACATCGGGTCGCTTACGGGGGAAGGCACGGTTTTTCTCAACGGATCCTCCCTCTGGGTGCACATGCATGACGACGCCGTTTTCTCCGGGGCGATTGCGGACGGGGACACTCCCGGCGGCAGTCTCGTGGTGGATCAGGCGGTGGCCGGAACCAGCCTGACTCTGACGGGGGAGATCTCCTACACGGGACTGACCACCGTGAACGCGGGCACGCTCATCGTGGATACCATTTACGTGGAAACCGCCGACGGCGCCATTTTTGTCGCCGAGGGCGCGACTCTTGGAGGAAACGGTGTCCTTCGCGGCGAATCGACCATCCAGGGCATCATGGCGCCGGGGACGGGCGTGGGGACGCTGACCATCGACAATCACGTGACGTGGGATGGCCTCGCCGACAATGCCTGGACCTTCGAGTTGGCGCCGGGCGGGCTCTCCGATCTGCTCGTGGTCGGCGGCGATTTTCTCCGCGGTTCGGGAAACGACTTTGTCTTTGATTTCCTCGGCGCCGGTGTGACCGGAACCTTCACCCTCATCGAATGGGGCGGGGGAACCAATTTCGACGCGTCGGATTTTACGGGCGTCAACCTCGCCCCGGGCTATTACGTGGAGTCCTTCCTCATCGACGGCAATTCGCTGCAGGTCACGGTTGTGCCCGAGCCCACCACGGCCGCCCTTGTTGCCTCCGCGTTGCTCTGCGGTTTCCTGTCACGCCGCCGGAACCGCGGGGGACGCTGAAAAGCCCGGCGGAAAACAGGGCGGAACCCGCGCCGTCCCATTCGCCAACGGCGGCGCTTTCCCGGCTCAGCAGGTCCAACCCGTTGGTTTCGCCTCCTCCGGCGAAGGGCCGGGGCCATTTGATGAGAACGCTTGTCATTCGCGAGCCGGATACATGAAAGGGCGGGGGCCCGGTTGCTTTGTGGAAGAACACAAGCGAGGGTTACCGATGGACAAGAACGGACGAGCGGCCGCAGCCAATCCCTTTATGGTGTTCTTGAGGCGAAAGTGAACACTCCCTGTCAATGTGCGGCCTTGGTCCGGTTGTCACAGGATGGCCGGCCGGCACCGCCCGATCAACTTTTTCCGGAGAGCCGTGCCGATCCGGTGGCGGAGACCCTTTGACCATGCTTCCCACCGTTACCGAGCGGAAAACCTATTATGGCGATCCGGCCATCCGGGCCCGTCTAGATGAGTTTTGTGAATCGGCCGTTTATATCGCCGTCGGGACGGAATCCGCGTCGTATCACAGGCGTCCATGCTCTGTGACGGAATTGCCAAAATGGTTGGAACTCGGCGCGGAGGTGAACCGATCCCTGTGGGACAGAAGGGCGCTCGTCGCCCATCTCGACATCGAATACGTCAACTTTGACTTTGCCGCCGCGCCCTATCTGGAGGCCGACAGGATTTTTTCCCTTCAGGAACCGGTCGTTCGGGAGATCGAATCGCTGCTCGATCAGTTCGGCATCGGAGCCCTGCATCTGTTGACCGGGCGGGGCCACCATTTCGTTTGGCGCATAGACGCGCAATCCCGGGCCTTCGCTTTGCTGAAAAGGCTGGGGCGGCCGTCCGATTCGCTGGATCGGGTGTATGCCCTCGGGCGCGGGCCGGAGGGAGAGCATGTTCCGCCCGCCCTCGGCAGCGCCTTTTCCGGTCTGGGGCTGGTCATCGAATTCCTTGCCCACCGGATCAAATCCCTCTGCGCCCCAAACTGCCATCTGCCCGTCGAATTGGCGGCCATCGAAGCCGGTGGAGGCTCCCGGGGACGGGAAGTGATCTCCATCGACATCACGGAATACGCGGATCCCCTGTGCTCCCGGGTGATCCGGGCTCCATTCAGCATGTATCTGAAACCGTGGCAGCATCGGCATGCGCTCGGGATTGAAACGGTCGAGCGGCTGGCGCCGATGTTTCTCATTCCCCTGAACGGCATGTCCGCCGGCGAGGCATTGCGGATCCGGGGGAATGGCGATGCCGTCAGACAACTGGCGGCCGGCGCTTCCACGTCGATTCCGGAGGCTTCCGCGGGAACGCGTCTTCTGATCGAGGCCTATCTGGACTCCCCGCTGGCGCAGTTTCACGAGTGGTTTTACTCGCAGACCCCGCATCCAAGGGATTTGTGGTCCTCCACCTATGATCACACCCCCATGGATGTTTTGCCCCCCTGCGTCAGTCGGATTTTCACCCATCCCAACGATTTGCTTCTTCGTCCCGGTTGTGCCGAGCGGGTTGTCCGGGTGATGCTCGCCCTGGGGTGGCATCCCCGGCACATCGCGGGCCTGATCCGATCCAAATACGAACGGGATTTCGCATGGGGCGACCAATGGGTGGGTTATGATCCCGCCACACGCGCCGATTTTTATGCGCGGGTGTTCAGCGGCCTTTTCACGACGGGCGTCGATGATCTCGTGGACTTCAACTGTCAATCGGCCCGGGAGGAGGGAAATTGTTTTGTCGAGCACTGCTCTGAAAACCTGATTCCCTTTCGGGATTCATTGATCAACCGGAGAAAATATGAGCGACTGGGCTGTCGGCCTTTCAACGGGCTGTTTTTACCGAACGAACATTCTTGAGTGTCTGCAGCCCATCCGGGAAAGCGGCTTCAGCATGATCGAGGTGTGTTCGTCCCCGAGTCATCTGGATTACCACGATCTCGCCGCGGTCCATCGGGCTGCGGGAAGGATCTCGGAACTTGGCATGACCGCCCATTCCTTTCACGCCCCCTTTGCGGATCACATCGACATCTCCGCCCTGGAAAAACAAAGGCGGGAGGAATCCCTCAGGGAAATCTTCCAGGCTGTCGAGGCGGCGGCGGTCCTGCGGGTTTCTTATTTCGTGATTCATCCGGGACCGGAACACGCCACGCCGCCGCTTCCGCACGAGCGGCAGCAGCGCATGGAAAATGTCGTCGAGTCCTTGAATCGTGTGGCCCACCGTTGCCGGTCCCTCGGGCTGGCCTGTGTGCTCGAAAACAAACTGCCGCATTTGCTGTTTGGAAACACGGGCGACATCCTGCAGATACTCGAAGCCCTTGATGCCGTTGAGGCCGGCGTTTGTCTCGACACGGGCCATGCCCATCTTTCCGGAGACATCAGTCACTTGCTCCGCAAACTTTCGGGGCATGTCCGGATCCTTCATGTCCATGACAACCGGAGAAACTATGACGACCATCTTCCCCCCGGGGACGGGATGATCGACTGGAAATCCCTCCTTCACCAATTGACCCGGGAAGGTTTTCACGGAGCGCTCATCTTGGAAATCGCCGCCACATCGGAAACAGCCCATACCTTGGAAAATGCCCGCCGCGGACGCGCCCATCTGCGGGAGGTTTCCCGTCAGATTCTGCGGGAAAAACTCGCGAGGGATGCGGCGGCCGCCCGGCGACCGGCTCCCCCCAAATGATTTTCCCGTCCGGAGGAACCTAGCCGTTGACCACCCCCGAAGAAGGGGCGGGGATCTCTCCGATTTTTGAAATCCGGTTCAGCAGAGCGGCCTGAGAAGAACGGACGCCCCGAAAAACAAATTGGTCGGGCCGGCGGGATTGCCCCTCCTTCGTCGGGGCTGCGCACTTTGCGCTTCGCGGAGC
>Ga0065721_10003668_pt1 | contig 130611 bp, 124 predicted proteins | sample Mesricmetagenome_FD_59108 | JGI IMG/M metagenome (GOLD analysis project Ga0065721, IMG submission 59108) | Mesophilic microbial community from rice straw/compost enrichment Sample: eDNA_1 v2 (version 2) | ecosystem: Engineered > Solid waste > Grass > Composting > Bioreactor | place: USA...
GGCGGGATGATGACGCGCAGCGCCTGCGGCAGGATCACCAGCCGCAGAACCTGATCGCGCTTCAAGCCGAGCGCCTCGGCCGCTTCCCACTGGCCGTGGCTGACCGCCTGGATGCCGGACCGCACGACCTCGGCGATGAAGCCCGCCGTGTAGATGACAAGGCCGGCCAGCAGGGCCGCGAATTCCGGCGTGAGGGTCGCGCCGCCAACAAAGTTGAAGCCCTGCAGGCGCGGAACGTCGAGTTCGAGCGGCGCGCCGCCGATGATCCAGCCAAGCAGCGGCAGGCCGATGACGAGCGCGATTGCGGTGCGCCAGACCGGGAAAGGCTGCCCAGTGGCATCCTGGCGTTTACGCGCCCAATGGGAGACAATAACCGCCAGAACCAGCGCCACCAGGAATCCCAGCCCAGCGAGATCGAAGGCGAAGTGATCGGATGGCGCCGGCAGCTTGATGCCGCGATTGGAGATGAAGATGCCCGGCAACGGGTGAAAGGCCGAGCGCGGCCCCGGCATCGTCTCGGTGATGATCGCGTACCAGAAGAAAAGCTGCAGCAGCAGCGGCACGTTGCGCACTACCTCGACATAGATGCTGGACAGCTTGGCGACCAGCCAGTTCTTCGACAGCCGGGCGATGCCGATGATGGTGCCGAGGATCGTCGCCAGGATGATCCCGATCACCGCGATCCGCAGCGTATTCAGCAATCCGACCAAGATGGCCCGGGCGTAGGTGTCGCTCGGTTCGAACGGGATCGGCCCCTCGCCGATCGCAAACCCCGCCTCGCGGCTGAGGAAATCAAATCCGGACGCAATGTTGCGGGTCTGAAGATTGTACAGCGTATTGGAAACCAGGAACCAGCCGATCAGGCCGACCGCTGCCAATGCAACAATCTGATAGACGACCGAGCGAACATCGGGATCGTTCCAGCTCAGCCGCCGAGCTGGCGCTTTTTGACCGCCGCTCATCGGATTAGACGCCATGTGCCCCCCATGGCAAAAACTGACACAAAGGAAACGTTATAGGCTTGGAAAAAGGTCCGGCAGCGCCCTGTCTCGCCGCCGGACCGCATCTTCCTAGTGCTTAGCGCACCGGCCAAGCATACATCAGGCCGCCCTGAGTCCACAGCGCGTTCACGCCGCGCTCCAGCTTCAGCGGGCTGCCCTTGCCGACATTACGCTCGAAGCTTTCGCCGTAATTGCCGACCTGCTTGATGATGTTGTAGGCCCACTTCTCGTCGACGCCGAGATTCTTGCCCATGCCCGGGGTGACGCCGAGCAGGCGCTTGATGTTCGGGTTCTCGCTCTTCAGCATTTCGTCGACATTGGCCGAGGTGACGCCGAGCTCTTCAGCCTCGATCATCGCGAACAAGGCCCAGCGGACCAGCACCAGCCACTGGTCGTCGCCCTGACGCACCATCGGACCGAGCGGCTCCTTGGAGATCACTTCCGGCAGGATGATGTGGTCATCCGGATTCGGAAGCTGCGTCGCGCGGGTGGCGGCCAGGCCCGAGATGTCGGTCGTGTAGGCGTCGCAGCGGCCGGAAGCATAGGCGCCGACCACTTCGTCCATCTTCTCGATGACGACGGGCTTGAACGTCATCTTGTTGGCGCGGAAGAAGTCCGCGAGGTTCAGCTCGGTGGTGGTGCCCGGCTGCACGCAGACCGTGGCGCCGTTCAGTTCCTTGGCGCTCTTCACGCCCAGCTTCTTGGTGACGATGAAGCCCTGACCGTCATAGTAGTTCACGCCCGCGCCGATCAGACCGAGCGAAGCATCGCGCGCCAGAGTCTGGGTGGTGTTACGGGTCAGGATGTCGATCTCGCCCGACTGCAATGCGGTGAAGCGCTGCTGTGGAGTCGTCGGCGTGAGGCGGAACTTGCCCGCATCACCGAACATCGCCGCGGCCACAGCGCGGCACATATCGACGTCCAAGCCCTTCCAGACACCCTTGTCGTCCGGCGCGGAGAAGCCGCCGAGACCCGTATTGACGCCGCACTGGACATAGCCCTTGGCTTTGACGGCGTCGAACGTGGCGCCGGCATAGGCCCCTTGCGCAGCAAGCACGAACACCGCCGCTGCTGCGGCCGTCTTCAAAATCTTCATCTGATTTACCCTTCCCTGTTGTGACTTGGACTGCATTTTCGCAGGCCGGTCGTAAAATTATCACGAGGCTGCGAAAATGGGCAAGACAACGTCAGTTATCCACAGGACAAAAGCATAACGCGCCGCCTTACCCGCCGTCACCGCTATCAAAAATCGGGCCAACGGATAACGCAAAGCGCCGGCAGCAAAGGTCAGCGGGTCACCAATGAGCGGAATCCAAGAGAAAAAGAGAATTGCTGCGCCCCAACGGCTGAACCGCTCTGATGCTTTTTGCAGTTGCTCAGCGTTGATTGGAAACCAGCGCCGATGCTTAAAGCGCAGGCAGTATGCTCCGAGCACCCAATTGATCAGTGCACCGCCTACATTGCCCGCGGTGGCAACTACAAAGAGAGAAAGAGTCGGCGCGAGCTCGACTGCCCGCGCCGTTGCCAATGCTGCTTCAGATGAAAGAGGCACTATGGTCGCTGCCAGGAGCGACCATAGAAACAGCCCCGCAAGGCCCCATTCGAGAGTAAAGGCCGGATCGAGACTCACGCGAGGATGTTCGTATCCGCCTCGCCCAGATCCCAGAACAGACCGGCCATCATCGCCAGACCTTCACGCATCACCGGCAGCAGAACGTGTTCGTTCGGCGCATGCTGCGAACAGGCTGCGTAGGAGTGCGGCACCCATACGGTCGGCAACCCAAGTGTTTCGGAAAACACATCGTTGGGCAGCGAGCCGCCGAGATTGGGCAGCAAAGCCGGCTTGCGCCCTGTCGTGCGCGTGACGGAGTCGAGCGCAAAATGCACATAAGGATGATCGGGATCGAGGCGCGTCGCCTTGAAAATGTCCGCACGCGATTGCGCCACCTGCACCATCGGAAAACCATGACGGTCGAGATGGCGCCGCAGCGCGGGCAGGAATTGCTTATGATCGGTTCCGACGACGAAGCGGATCTGGCAATGCGCGGTAGCGATGCCCGGGATCGCGTTCACCGGCGCTTCCGGGTTTCCAGTCTTGAAGGCCAAAACGTCGAAGCTGCACCAGCCATAGACGCGCTCAGCCGGCGTCAGGCCCGGCTCGCCCCACCAGGTATCGATCTCCGGCCCGTCGCTGCCGCCGCTGACTTCGCAATCGGCAAGCGCGCGACGCACGCTGGCTGGCAACTCGCTCGGCACCCATTCAGGGATGCGGATCTGGCCGGTGGGGCTCGCAATGCTGGCGATGGCATGCGCCAGGATGATGCCGGGATCGGCCAGCAAGCCGCCCCAATTGCCCGAATGGTGCGCGCCCTTGCGGAGTTCGACGGTCATGTCGAAATTCAGCGCGCCGCGGGCGCCGCAATACAAAGTCGGCCGGTTCGGGTCCAGACGCGGTCCATCGGAAGCGAGGAAGAGATTGGCACCCCAGGCCTCGCGCTGCGAAGCGCAGAAGGCATCGAGGCCGGGCGAGCCGACCTCCTCGCCCGTCTCGATCAGCAGCACAACATTGAAGCCCAGCTTGCCGCCGCGCGCCTTCAGCACCGCCGCCAGCGCGGCGATATTGACCGTGTGCTGCCCCTTGTTGTCGGCCGTGCCGCGCCCATAAAGCTTCTCGCCTTCCTGAACCAGTTTCCATGGGTTGAGGCCTTCGCGCCATTGCGCTTCCTGGCCGCGGATCACATCGCCGTGGCCATAGGAGAACAGCGTCTTGGCCGCGCCCGGCTCGCGCCGAATCGCCACCAGGAACGGCCCGCCCTTCGGGGAGGGATTGGGATGAATGGTGCACTGGAAACCCAGAGCCTCGAGGCTGCCGCGCATTTCCTTCTCGAGGTATTCGCCCAGGGCGTCGCGCCGGTCGGGATTCTGGCTTTCCGTCGGGATAGCGACACGGCGCGCGAGATCGGCGGTGAAACCTCCCTCATCCAGATAAGAGGTGGCAGCGCGAATGGCAGCGTCTCGGGTCATAGGCAAATCTCCTCCTCTCCCCTTCTTAACGCCCCCCGCGCAGGCTGGAAAGCCCGGCGCGGCTTTGCGATAGTCGGGGGAACCTGGAGTCCCAAAAATGAAAGACGAAACCAAACTCGCCACTCTCGGCCGCGACCCGGAAGGACATCACGGCGCCGTCAATATCCCCGTCTATCGCGCTTCGACCATTCTGCAGCCCGATCTTAAGACGCTCGGCGAAATCTATGCGGCCCGCGCGCGCGACGAGCAGGTCACCTCCTATGGCCGTATCGGCACACCGCTGACCTTTGCCTTCGAAAATACCGTCGCCGAGATCGAGGGCGGCTATCGCGCCATGAGCTTCCCGTCCGGCGCAGCCGCCTGCTCAGGCGCCATCCTCGCTGTGGTCAAGGCCGGCGACCATATCCTGGTCACTGACAGCGCCTATGGGCCGACCCGGCATTTCTGCGACACGGTGCTCAAGCGGCTTGGCGTCGAGACGCAGTATTTCGATCCGCTGATCGGCGCCGGCATCAAGGATCTGATGCGGCCGAATACCTCGCTGGTCTTTTTGGAATCGCCGGGCTCGCTCACCTTCGAGATCCAGGATGTGCCAGCCATTGCCGAGATCGCGCATCGCCATGGCGCGAAGGTCGCCATGGACAATACCTGGGGCACGCCACTTTACTTCAAAAGCTTCCAGCACGGCGTCGATCTCTCCGTGCACGCGGCCACCAAGTATATCGTCGGCCATTCCGATGCCATGCTGGGCGTCGTCATCGCCACCAAGGAAAGCTGGCCAGAGCTGCGCGACAGCACGCGCGCCCTCGGCACCAATGCCGGGCCGGATGAGATCTATCTGGGCCTGCGCGGCATCCGCACGCTTGCCGTCCGCCTGCCGCGCCATATGGAAAGCGGCATCAAGGTCGCCGACTGGCTGAAAGGCCGGCCGGAAGTGACCCGGGTGCTGCATCCGGCCCTGTCCGACGATCCGGGTCATGCAATCTGGAAGCGCGACTTCCTCGGCGCCTGCGGCCTCTTCTCGTTCGAGCTGGACCGCAAATACGGCGACGAGGCTGTGGCCGCCTTCGTCGATCACCTCGAACTTTTTGGCATCGGTTATTCCTGGGGCGGCTTCGAAAGCCTCGTGACCGTGGCCAAGCCGCATGCCCTACGCACGGCCAAGCCTTGGAAGGACCACGGCGCTCTTCTCCGCCTGCATATCGGCCTGGAGGCAACCGACGATCTGATCGCAGATCTGAAAGCCGGCTTCGAGCGGCTGAACAAGGTGCAAGGCTGAGGATGGGCACAAGGCCGCACAGACGGCTTAGCTGGAGGAAACGATCATGTCCGAGATTCTGACCACCCCGGCCGATGGCATCCTGACGATCACCTTTAACCGGCCAGACAAGAAGAATGCGCTGACTTCGGCAATGTATGCTTCGCTGGCCGATGCGCTAGAGAAGGCTGACACCGAGAGCGATGTCCGCGTCATCCTGTTCACCGGCAATGGCGGCGCCTTTACGGCCGGCAACGACCTGCAGGATTTCCTGAACAATCCGCCGGCCGGCGAGGAGACGCCGGTCTTCCGTTTCCTGCGCGCCATCAGCACGATTTCCAAGCCGATGATCGCCGCGGTTTCGGGTGTGGCGGTTGGTGTCGGCACGACGATGCTGCTGCATTGCGATCTCGTCTATGCCGCCGAGAACGCCAAATTCTCGCTGCCCTTCGTCAACCTTGCCCTTGTGCCGGAAGCGGCTTCATCCCTGCTGTTGCCGCGCATGATCGGCCATCACCGCGCCTCCGAACTCCTGCTGCTGGGCGAGCCGTTCACGGCTGCTACGGCAAAGGAATACGGCATCGTCAACGCGGTCCATGCGGAAGACAGGCTGCTGGACGAAGCCATGCAGGTTGCACGGAAGATCGCTGCCAAGCCGCCGACGGCGGTGAGACTGACCAAGCAGCTGCTGCGGCAGTCGAAGGGCGACGTGGCCGGGCAGATGGCCGCAGAAGGTGTGCATTTCCGCGCCCAGCTCAAATCGGCCGAAGCCCGCGAGGCAATGACGGCGTTCTTCGAGAAGCGTCCGCCGAAATTCAGCTAAGGCCTACCGGCCGCTGTCGCGGATCGAGGCGTGCCGCGCCTCGGGAATGAGACGTTCGAAATCCTCGCCCTTGACGTGGATGAGCGTGCAATGATCGCCGCCCTCGAAATAGAGGTCGTAGCGATCATCCAGACTGTCATCCACCACCACGTCCACGCCATAGGCAGCGCCGACCGGCGGCAGCGCCCCGGGCTCGCAATCGGTGAATAGCGTGGCGATGTCTGACTCGGTTGCCAGATCCACCGGACGGTTCACCACCTTGGCCAGCTTGTTCAGCTCGACATTGCAGGAGGCCGGCACGGCCGCCAGCATGAAGCCGTCATCGTCTTCGACCAGCACCGCCTTGACCACCGCATCTTCGGGCAAGCCGGCGCAATGCGCCGCGGCGCGCATGGTGCCGGAGCGCGGATGCGAAATCACTTCGTAGTAGATGTGATTGCGTTCGAGATATTGCTGCAGGCTGCTTGCAATCGCCATGGCGCGCTCTCCTCATTGCAGAGTGGCAGCCGCCGGCATGCATTCGTCTTGTTCTTCCGGCAAAGACTGCCGATCATCAAGAGGCTACACCCGATCGGGCGCAGCGCCAATGACAAGGATAAGTTCAAATCGGCGCCTGCAGGCAATCGCCCCGCACGAGTGCTAAAGCTTGCGGCATTCGCGGCAGGTGCCGACAACCTCGATAGTCTGGCGTTCGACTGCAAAACCCAGCGCCCGCGCATCCTGCTGAATCCGCTGGCCCAATTCGGGATCGTTGATTTCCGTTGCAGTGCCGCATTCCTTGCAGATGAAGATTTCCTGCTGCACGGCATGGCCGGGCTCGGTACAGCCGATGAAGGCATTCAGGCTTTCGACCCGATGGACCAGCCCCTGCTCGACCAGAAAATCCAGGGCGCGGTAGACGGTCGGCGGCGCCACCTTCTGCCCTGCACCACCCAACTGGGCTAGCAGATCGTAGGCTCCGGCCGGCTTGTGGCTCTGCCAGATCAGTTCCAGAACACGGCGGCGGATTGGCGTCAGCTTGGCGCCGGTGCCCGCGCAATGCGCCTCCGCCTTGGCCAGAGCATCAACGATACAGGCCGCGTGATCGTGCCCCGGGGCGTGCTGACGTGGGTGCTGATGGGCGTGCTGGTGGATTTGACTCGTCATTTGCCCACTATAGGGCGACCGGCGCCTCAGGCCAACCCAGCCTCCCTGGCCGGGCTAAAGGCTCAAAAATTCAGCGACAATGCCGATCTGCTCGGGTGTATCCAGCGCCGGCGCGTGGCCGATGCCGGGAATGTCGATTCGCCGCGCACGCGGCCCGCGCTGGGTCATCTGCGTAGCGGTTTCCGCGCTGAGCAGATCCGACACCGCGCCGCGAAGCAGCAATGTCTTAGCCGAAATCTGCTCATACAGCGGCCAGGCATCGCCGGTGACCGTGGCGGCCTGCTTGGCCATCACCGCGGCGATCTGCGGATCGTAATGTGGCGTCAGCCGGCCATCCGGCAGGCGCCGGGCGGAAGTCTCGGCCAGCTTGCGCCAGCCGGCATCGGAGGCAATGCCGAAGGGTGCATAGATGGTGCGGAAATACTGCTCCAGCTCGGGCAATGTAGCGAAGCTCGGCGGCGTGCCGGCATACTGCAGGATGCGCTCCACTGCGCCCGGTGCAATCGCTGGGCCAACGTCGTTCAGCACAAGATGGCTGATCCGGTCCTTCAGAGGACCGGCTGCAACTGCCATGCCGATCAAGCCGCCCATCGAGGTGCCAACCCAGCGCAACTGCGTCAGCTTCCACTGTTCGACCAACTCAACAGCCTGTCGGGCATAGAACGGGACGGTGTATTCGCTGTCCGGCTCCGGGCTCCACTCGCTTAAGCCGCGGCCGATGGTGTCGGGGGCAATCAGCCGGTAATGCGGCGCCAGAGCCTGCGCGAAATCGTCGAAATCATGGGCATTGCGGGCGAAGCCATGCCAGAGGATCACGGCCGGCGCATCCGCCCTGCCCCATTCGAGCAGATGAACACTGCGGCCGCCGAGGGTGAGGTAGTGGGATTGAGGCTTCATGAACGCAACTGCCGCAATTTGCCGACGATGCCGACGGGGAAGAAATAGACACTGAGCACGAACAGGATGCCGAGCCAGAGCAGCCAGCGGTCGGCATGAAACAGGGCCGGCAACAAGGGAATGCCGGCGGCCGCCAGGGCGTCGCTCAGTTCGCCCATCAGGACCTGAAGATAATTCTGCGCCAGGATGAAGATCGTAGCGCCCAGCACCGCGCCGTAAAGCGTGCCCATGCCACCGATCACCACCATCAGCAGGATGTCGATCATGATGGCAAAGCTTAGCGTCGTATCCGGGCCCGTGTAGCGCAGCCAGATCGCCATCAGCACACCAGCCAGTGTCGCCATGCCCGCCGAGAGACAATTGGCGATGGAACGGTAGACCAACACGCGATAGCCGAGCGCCTCGGCCCGGAAGTCATTCTCGCGGATCGCCTGCAGCACGCGGCCGAATGGCGAATTCACCACGCGCAGAGCCAGTAAAAACAGGATCAGCGCCGAGAAGAAGATCAGGTAATAGGTCAGGATGCGGCCGTTGATCATCACACCCAGCACCGGCTCGTCGAACAGGCGGAAGCCCGGACGGAGCATTTCGGGGATGCGGTACGAACGGCCATCCTCGCCGCCCGTAATCTCGTTGAGCTGCGACGCCAGGATGGCGAAAGCAGAGGCCACGGCCAAGGTGATCATGGCGAAGAAGATTGCCCGCACGCGCAGGCTGAACAGGCCAATCACCAGCGCCAAAGCCATGGACAGGATCAGCGCGGCGACAACGCCGATGCCCATCGCGCTCCAGGTCGGGCTGAAATTGTACATGGCAATCGCAACGCCATAGCCGCCGATGCCGTAGAACATCGTATGGGCGAAGGAGACGATGCCGGTATAGCCGAGCAGCAGGTCGTAGCTGGCAACCAGGATCACAAAGACACAGATCTTGGCCGCGACGTTTATCGGCTGACTTCCGGGGAACAGAAACGGCGCGAACGCTAAGCAGACGAGGATGATGAAGAGCGTGGCGGCGAGAACGCGGGAGCGCGGATAATCACCGGAAAGCAGGCTGTGCAGCGGATTGGCGGGCAGCATCTTTGACAACCCTTATCGCTTGGCCACGGGATAGAGGCCCTGCGGCCGCCAGAGCAGGATCAGCACCATCAGCATGATGCTGGAACCCAGTGCCAGTTTCGGCACGAGGAAGCCGGTGTAATTGGCCACCAGCGCAACCAGCAGCGCGCCGACGAAGCAGCCACCCACCGATCCCAGACCGCCGATGATGATGACGATGAAGATCAGGACGTTGACCTCCATGCCCATGCCGGCGGTCAGCGTCTGGCGATAGAAGGCCCACAGAACGCCGCCCAAGCCCGCCAGGGCCGATCCGGCAATGAAGACGCCCACGAACAGACGGCGGATACGGTAGCCCAGTGCCTCTACCATCTCGGCATTCTCGACGCCGGCGCGGATGAGCAGGCCGATCTTCGTGCGGTTCAGCATCACATGCATGGCGCCGAACACCAGCAGGCCAAGCACGACGGCAATGACGCGGTAGCGTTCCATGGCGGCATCGCCGATGACGATGGCGCCCCGCAGCCCTTCCGGCAGGCGAAGCGGGATCGGGCTGGCGCCCCAGATGACGTGAATCATCTGCTCGGCGACGATCATGCCGCCCATCGTGATCAGGATCTGCTTTAAATGCTGGCCATAAACCGGGCGGATCACGATGCGCTCAAAGGCCCAGCCAAGGCCGCCCGTGACCAGCATCGCAACCGCGATGCAAGCCAGCAGCACCAGGATATTGAGGCCGATATTGTCCGACGCCACCCAGCCCGCCAGCGGCCCCAGGGCGATCAGGCTGACATAGGCGCCGAAAGAGATGAAAACGCCATGGCCGAAATTCAGTACGTCCATCAGGCCGAAGACCAAAGTCAGGCCCGAGGCCATCAGAAAGATCATCATGCCCATGGCCAGGGCAGCGACAGTGAGCGTGACCCAGGTGGAGAAGCTACCAACCAGCGGCAGCGCGGCCAATGCCAGGATCGGCACCAGCATGGCCGGCAGCCAATCGATCTTCACCTTGGGCAAGGTGGCGTTATCGGCGGCAGTAGCGGTCGCAACGGTCATTGATGCGCATCCATGCTGAGGCCCAGCAGCTTTTGCTGCAGCACCTTGTCTTCGGCCAGTTCAGCCATTTCGCCGCGATGCACGATGCGTCCGTCATCCATCACGGCAACGGTATCGCCCAGCATCTTCGCGGCGAGAAAATTCTGCTCCACCAGCAGGATCGTCACGCCAGTGGATTTCAGTTCCTTGAAGGCCTGGATCATGTTCATGATGATGGCCGGCGCCAGCCCCTTGGTCGGCTCGTCGATCAGCAGCAACTGCCGCGGCTCGACGATGGCGCGCGCAATCGCCAGCATCTGCTTCTGCCCGCCGGACAGCGACCCAGCCGCCAGCGACCAGAATTTCTCCAGCGCCGGAAACAGTCCAAAAATCCATTTCAGACGATGTGGATCGATCTCGCCCTCCCGCGCAGCCAGGATCATGTTCTCACGCACCGTGAGATCGGCGAAAATGCCCATATTCTCCGGCACGTAGGCAATGCCGCTGCAGGCAATATCGGGCGTCGGCAGCGCGGTGATATCGCGGTCATCGAAGATCACCCTGCCCTTGCTGGCCTGCCACAGGCCCATGATGGTGCGCAAGGTGGTGGTCTTGCCGGCACCATTGCGGCCCAGCAGCATGGTGAGCTGGCCGCGTGGCACGGTGAAATCCACCCCGTGCAGGATGTGATAGCGGCCGATATGGGTATGCACGCCCTCCAGGCGCAGCATGGCGTCACTCATGCCGCGGCCTCCGGAGAAATGCCCAGATAGGCTTCCTGAACGATGGGCGATGCGATCACTGTCGCCGGCTCGCCATCGGCAACCAGCGTACCGTTATGCAGCACGATGATCCTGTCAGCCAGGCTGCGTACCACATCCATTTTGTGCTCGACCAGCAGCACAGTCTTGTCGCCGCGCGCTTTGATCTGATGGATCAGTTCGAGCACGGTCGGCACTTCATCGACCGACATGCCCGCAGTGGGTTCGTCGAACATGAAGACGTCCGGCTCCAGGGCCAGCAGAAGCGCGACCTCCAGCTTGCGCTGGTCGCCATGCGGCAAGGCGCCGGCCATGGCGTTACGCTTGTCCAGCAGCTTTACCGAGGCCAACAGACTGTCGGCCTTGTCAATCAGATCGCCGCGATGGCTCCAGAGCTGTAACAGCTGCATGCCCGCCCCTGCCCGGCTCTGCACAGCGAGGCGGACATTCTCCATCACGGTCAAATTCGGAAACAGATTGGTCAGCTGAAAGGCGCGCCCCATGCCGCGCTTGGTGCGGGCGGAAGCGGTCAAGCCGGTGACATCCTGGCCATGCAGCAGAACCTGTCCGGATGTCGCCTTCAACTGGCCGGAAATAAGGTTGAAATAGGTGGTCTTACCGGCGCCGTTCGGCCCCACGATGGCGGTGAGCGTTCCCGGATGGAAGGCGCAACTGACCGCATTCACGGCGACATGGCCGCCGAAGCGGATCGTCAGTTCGCGGGTTTCAAGAGCAGGTGTTGCGGGCATGACCTTGACGCAAAGATGGCCGGGGCCCAATGGCCCCGGCCGTGACAGAGAATCTTAACGCTTGTTGCGGATCGGCAGCGGCATGTCCTGCGGCGAGATCACCTGAACGAGATCGAGCAGGTCGTTCTCGTCCTTGCCGTCCTTCTTGACCTTGAAGTGATACATCGACTGCAGAGCCTGATGATCTTCCTTGCGGAACTGCATCTTGCCCTTCGGCGTGTCGAAGGTCATGCCTTCCATAGCGGCAATCAGCTTCTCGGTATCGGTACCGCCCGCCTTTTCGACCGCGGTCAGGATCGCGGACGCGGCGGCGAAGCCACCAGCGGTGAAGAAGTCCGGCGGCGTCTGGAAGCGCTTCTTATGCTCGGCGACGAACCAGTCGTTCATCGGGTTCTTCGGGAAGTCGTAGTAATAATAAACGGCGCCTTCCATGCCCGGATAAGGCTTGTAGAGCTTCATCACCGGCAAAATGTTGCCGCCCGGCGCGATCTCGATGCCGTAACGCTCCGGCTTCAGGTCGGCGATCTTGGGCAGCGGATGCGGGCCGGCCCAGATGACCGCAATCACCTTCTTGCCCGGCTTGTCCTTCAGCGCATCAAACAGGCGCTGGGCCGAGGCGGTGAAGTCGGTGGTCTGCGTCGGGGCATATTCCTCGAACACCACCTTCACATTCGGACGCAGCTCGGCGAGCGCATCCTTCAGCGCCTTGATGCCGTCCCGACCAAAGGCATAGTCCTGCGCAAGCGTACCAACGTGGACCTCGCCCGTCTTCGGGAAAGCCGCAGCGGCCGCATAGGCATCCTGCATCGAGGAACGCGCGGTGCGGAAGATGTAGCGGTTCCACTTCTCGCCAGTGATGGCATCGGCCACAGCGGGTTCGACGATCAGGATCTTCTTGTGCTCCTCGGCCACCGGCAGCATCGCCAGCGCGGCGCCCGACGAACTGGTGCCGATCGCGATGTCGACATTGTCGTCGGCATAGGCTTGCTCCAGCAGCGACTTGGCGAGGTCGGGCTTCAGCTGGTCATCCTTCACGATGACCTGAATCTTGCGGCCCTGCCAGGTCATGGTGCCCTTGGTCAGATATTCCAGCCCCATCATCAGGCCGGTTTCGGTTTGCTTGGCATAAGCCTCGAGCGCACCCGTCTTACCGGCGATCAAGGCGATTTTCAGATCGGCCGCCAGAACCGGCGTGGCTGCGCAGGCAGCCAGGGCGACGGCGAGACCCGCCGCCTTCATCACGCGCTGCATTTATTCTCTCCCTTGCGACGATGCGGACAGACCAAGCCGGCTGTGCGCCGGCCCAGCAATGGCGACGGAGACGCGATTCCAAGCATGCAGGATGCGCAACATCGTTTCTCCTCCCTCTTAGGCCCGGGTGATCCCGGTGCCTCTCCCAGGCCGATGCCCGCTTGCTCGGCCCTCAACATGACAGTTGATTCATGTTTCGGGTTATTCGTAACCCCGCTTGGATTGGGCGTCAAGCCTGGTTTTATGAAATCCGGCTTGACAATCCGGCATCAGACTGCGAGTTCTAACATGACAACTGATTCATATTGCATATGACCCTGAGGAAACGCTCTTTGCCGCCGCCGAAGACTGGCCGCGGCGAAATGACCCGCCGCAAGATTCTCGACGCCGCCAAGCGCGAGATCGGCCGCCGCGGCTTCGCCGAGGCGTCAATCAGCACGATCACAGCGGAGGCTGGCGTGGCCCAGGGCACCTTCTACATCTACTTCCGCACCAAGGAAGACGTGATGCGCGAACTGGTCCTGCATATGGGCCGCATGCTGCGTCATCACCTGACGGAGGCCACGGCTGGCGCGAAAAACCGCCTCGAAGCCGAAAAGCTGGGCCTGCGCGCCTTCCTCGATTTCGTGCGCAAGAATCCTGACCTCTACAAGGTGGTCGAGGAATCGCAGTTCGTCGATGAGAAGGTTTACCGGCAGTATTACACAGACTTCGCCAAGTCCTACCGCATCGCGCTGGCTGCCGCCGAAAAGCGCGGCGAAGTCGCCGCGAGCAAGAATGGCGTCTCCACTGAAGTGCGCGCCTGGATGCTGATGGGCATTTCGGTCTTTCTGGGCCAGCGCTATGGCCTGTGGGATCCGAAAACGCCACTGGAGCCGATTGTCGAGGCGGCAGCCGCGATGATCGCCCATGGCCTCAGTCCTGCCCCGGGCGCCGCGCCCGGACGCGCGAAATGACTGCGCCGCTGGCATTGCTGTCCATCGAAGGTCCGGTCGCGCGCCTGACGCTCAATCGGCCCGAGCGGCATAACAGCCTGATTCCGGAGCTGATTGGCTCCCTGCTCACCCATCTGCAGCAGATTGCGGCAAATAAGGACACCCGCGTTCTTATCCTGCAGGCGGCTGGCCGCAGCTTTTCGACCGGCGGCGACGTGCAGGGCTTCTTCTCAACACCACGCGCCGAACGACGCGCCTATGCCCAAAAGCTGATTGGCGGACTGAACGAAGCGATCCTTGCCCTGCTCGACCTGACCATTCCCGTTATCGGCCGCATCCATGGGCCGGTCACCGGCGGTTCGCTGGGTTTCGTGCTGGCCTGCGATCTCGTCGCCGTCACCCCGCAGGCTTTCATCCAGCCTTATTACACGCAGGTCGGCTTCAGCCCGGATGGCGGCTGGACGGCCTTGCTGCCGGACCGCATCGGTGCTGCCAAAGCACGGGAAATCCAGCTTCTGAACCGGCCTATCTCCGCCGGAGAGGCCGTACAGCTTGGCCTCGCCACCACGCTGGCCACTACGGATGTGATTGACGGCGTCATTGCCGATTGGATCGCAGCGCTGCTCGACAAGCGGCCGGGAGCCATGACACGCACCAAGGCTTTGCTGCTGACCGCTGAGCAGCGCCGGCGCGTGCAGGAGGCGTTGGCCGCCGAAGCCCAGAGTTTCATGGAACAGATCGACAGCGAGGAAGCCGAAGCCGGGATGGCGCGCTTCCTCGCCAAGTCGGCATAGGGAGGGCGGATGGACATCCTGTTCGACATAGCAGCCCGGCGTGCGGAATTGACGCCGAACCGGGTGGCGCTGATGGAGATCGATAGCGGCCGCAGCGTGACTTACGCGCAACTGGACGTCCGCGCTGCCCGCTTTGCCGCATGGATGCAGGCCAATGGCATATCAGTAGGCGACCGCGTTGCCATTCTTTGCCTGAACAACATCGCCTTTTTTGAAATCCTGTTCGCCTGCGGCAAGCTGGGGGCGATCCTGGTGCCGCTGAACTGGCGGCAACCCGCGCCCGAACTCTCCCCTGTGGTGCAGGATGCGGCGCCGAGGCTGCTGATTCATGACACCGAAAATGCAGCCGTCGCGGCGACGCTGGGGACGGAACTGAAGATCCCTCTCCTGCCGCTGAGCGATTTCGATGCAGCCATCGCAAAAACGTCCAAGGCTGACTTCGACACGGCCTGGCCCAGTGGCCGCATCTGGTACATGCTCTATACCTCCGGGACCACGGGCAAGCCGAAAGCCGTAATCCAGACGCCAGGTATGGCCTATGCCAATGCCGTCAATATCGGCCAGGCGATCGATCTCATCTCGACCGATACGACACTGAATTTCCTGCCGCTCTTCCATACCGCAGGCATCAACCTGCATACCCTGCCTGTCCTGATCCATGGCGGCACGGTGCGCATCTTGAAGAAATTCGAGATCGATCCGGTGATGGCGGCGCTGCAGAATGGCGATTGCACGGCCTTCTTCGGTGTGCCGGCAATCTATCAGGCGATCAGCCTGCATCCGGATTTCGCAACTGCCGATTTCAGCAAGGTGCGCTCCTGGGGCTGCGGCGGTGCCCCGCTGCCCGCCACCCTGATCAGCCAGTTCGCTGCGCGCGGCGTCAAAGTCTGCAACGGCATGGGCATGACCGAAACCGGCCCCACCGTGTTCCTGATGGACCGCGATCATGTGGAAGCTAAGATCGGTTCCGTCGGCAAGCCGCAGATCCTGGCCGAGGTCCGCGTGGTGGGCGATGACGGCAAGCCCCTGCCCGCCGGACAATCGGGTGAACTGCAGGTGCGCGGCCCGGGTGTCACGCCCGGCTATTGGAACAATCCCGCCGCCACCGAAGCCGCCTTCACCCGCGATGGCTGGCTGAAAACCGGCGACGTCGCCCGGCGCGACGAGGATGGTTATTACTACATCGTCGACCGCATCAAGGACATGTACATCTCCGGCGGCGAGAACGTCTATCCGGCTGAGGTCGAGGTCGTCATCTACAAATTCCCCGGCGTGCTGGAATGCGCGGTGCTGGGCGTGCCGGATGAGAAATGGGGCGAGGTNGGCTGCGCCTATATCCTGCCGCGGCCTGGCGAAAGCATCGANCCCGAAGCCTTGCGCGCCTTCTGCCGCCAGAATCTCGCAGCCTACAAAGTGCCGAAATATATCGAAGTGGTGCAGGACTTCCCCCGCACCGCTGCTGGCAAAATCCAGAAACATGTCCTTCGCAGCAAGGCGAAGGCGGGATAGGTCATGGTCAAGATCGAACGCACCCTTCATCAGCCCGATTTCGATCTCTTCGCGAAGATCAGCGGCGACAACAACCCGATCCATGTCGATGCGGAATTCTCAGCGCGCACGCGCTTCGGGCGCACGGTCAGCCACGGCATGCTGCTCTACACGATTCTTTGGGGAATGGTGCAAAAGCAGTATCCCGGCGCCAGGCAGGCCAGCCAGAACCTGATGTTCCCCAATCCGGCCTATGCCGATGAGCCGCTGGATTTCGAGGTCACTGAAATATCCAGCGACGGCAATCGCCGCCGCCTGGCCACCAAAGCCAGCCGCAAGCATGACGGCGCCGTCGTTTTGGACGGCGAGACCGAGATCGTTCTGCCATGACCAAGACCGTCCTCGAAATCGGCGCCCGCGCCAGCGTCACCCGCAGCTTCTCGGCAAAGGATCTGCAGGCCTTCCAAAGCCTGTCCGGCGACAACGCGATGCTTTCCCATGTGCCGGAGCCGCTGATCGGCGCGCTCTTCTCCTACCTGCTGGGCGTCGAACTGCCGGGCTTCGGTACTAATTATCTGAAGCAGGAGATGCAGTTCGAGCGTGCAGCTCCCATCGGACAACCGCTCACGGCGACCGTAGAAATCACACGGCTGCGTCCCGAAAAGCATCTCGCCGATCTTTCCACCATCTGCACCGATGCATCCGGTACTGTCATTTGCCGCGGCCGCGCGCTGGTTCTGGTGAGGGATGTCGGCGCCTGAGATTTTCCCCATGTATGTTGCCGAAGCGGGACAGGGACGGCCGCTGATCTTCCTGCATGGATGGTCAAGCCATGGCGGCTATTTCGCGCCGCAGGTCGAGGCCTTCCGGGAAAGCCATCATGTGCTGGTCCCCGATCTGCCGGGGCACCGGCGCAGCATCGCGCCGCTGACGGAACTGAGCATTCCGCATCTCGCCGATCGCCTGCACGAAGCGATCACCGCCAGAGGCCTGCAGCACGTCATCCTGGTCGGCTGGTCGATGGGCGCGATGGTCGCCTTCGACTATATCGCCCGCCATGGCAGCGCAGCGCTGGATGGCCTCGTGATTGAGGACATGACGGCGAAGATCGTCAACGATTTCGAATGGCGGCTTGGCATCCGCAATGGCTTCGACGCAGCACAGAACGCGGCAGTGCTGCAGGCAATGCAAGCCGACTGGGCTGGCTATGCGACAGGCTCCTTGCCCCGCCTGTTTGCCCGCACGCAGCGGCCGGATCAGAAACTGTATGACTGGATCGGTGGCGAAATCGTCAACAATGACGGACGGGCGATGGCTGCGTTATGGGCTTCGCTGGCCGAGCAGGACCACCGCACCCTGCTGCCACGCCTGCGTTTACCAGTCCTGCTGCTGCATGGCAGCGACAGCCAGCTTTACGATCCTGCGGTGGCGGAATGGATGGAAGCGCAGATTCCCGGCGCCCGGCGGATCTGCCTGGAAAGAACCGGCCATACGCCGCATCTGGAGAAGCCAGCTGCTTATAATGCGGCTCTTAAGACGTTCTTGGCTGCACTCTGACGTTCCGCCATAGGCGCATCAGCAGCGGCGACAGCCAGAGCAGGATTGTCAACACGCCAAGGGTGCCGGCGATGGGACGGTTGATGAAGCCGATCAGATCGCCCTGGGTCTTCTGCATGGAGTTGAGGAAATTCTCCTCCAGCATGGGGCCGAGCACCAATCCCAGGATGATCGGCGCCACGGGAAAATTGTTTTCCTCCATCAGATAGGCGATCAGGCCCAGCGCCAGCATCGTCATGATCCCGAAAACGGTGTTGTTGCTGGCGAAGGCGCCGACGATGCAGAACAGCAGGATCAGCGGCATCAAAATCGGCCGCGGCACGGCCAGCAGATAGCCGGCCGATTTGATCGCCGCCCAGCCGAAGGGCAGCAACAGCAGATTGGCCAGGATGAAGGCAAAGAATACGCCATACAGCATTTCTGGGTTGTTCATGAAGATCATCGGGCCGGGCGTCAGCCCTTTCATGAACATCACCCCGATGGCGATGGCCGTGATGGAATCGCCTGGAATGCCGAAGACCAGCGCCGGAATCCATGCCCCGCCCAAGGCGGCATTGTTGGATGCGCCGGATTCCACGATCCCTTCCGGATGACCATGGCCGAACTTCTCTGGCGTCTTGGAGAATTTCTTCGACAGCGCATAGCTGACCCAGGCAGCGATATCGGCGCCTGCCCCCGGCATCGCGCCGATGACAGTTCCCATCAGTGAGCCGCGCACTAGACCCCGCCAGTAGCGGCGCAGCAAATCAAGCTGCGGCGCGAGTATCTTGCCGAAGCGCCGCTGCGTGAGCGGCAGGTGACGGTCCTCCGACAGGACGTAGCGGATCACTTCCGGCAAAGCGAACATGCCGATCAAGGCCGGAATCAGTGGCACGCCGCCCATCAGTTCCAGATTGTCGAAGGTAAAGCGCGGATGGCCGCTGGTCGTCCCGATCCCGATGCAGGACAGCAGCAGCCCCAGCAGCAGCGCCACCATGCCTTTGACCTGCGACTGGGGTGTGATGAACACCGAGCAGGTCAGCCCCAGCAATGCCAGCCAGAAATACTCAAAGGATGAAAAGTTCAGCGCAAACTCGGCCAGCACCGGCGCACCCAGGATCAATACCGCGACGCCGACCAGACCGCCCAGAATGCTGAACACAAGGCCCGCGCCCAGCGCGACATTGGCTTGGCCATTTTTGGTCATGCGATAGGATTCGTCCGCATAAGCCGCCGAAGCTGGGGTTCCCGGTATCCGCAGCAAAGCGCCAGGAATATCGCCCGCGAAGATCGCCATCGCGGTGCAGCTCACGATCGCGGCAATCGCAGGCACCGGCGGCATGAAGAAGGTCACCGGCACCAGCAGCGCGGTTGCCATGGTGGCCGACAATCCCGGCATCGCGCCGACGAATAATCCGAAGACCGAAGCCAGCGCGACAACGGCCAGAACGTATGGATCTAAAATCAAATCGAAAGCGTTGCCGAGAACGTCCATGCGCTCACCAGAGGATGGATGTCAGGACGCCGCCCGGTAAAGGAACCAGCAGCACGCGGGCAAAGAACAGCCACAACGTGATAGCCGCTATGACGGCCACGAGCAGGGCGAGCCAGACGCGCACGCCGAGATAAATCATCAGCACGGCGGCAATGAGAAAAACCGTGACATGAAAGCCCAGGCTGGCGCTGATACCGGAATAAAGCAGCAAGGCGCCGATGATCAGGCCAAGCCCCAGCCAGCGCGCAGGATTGCGAACCCAGGCTCCGGCCTGAATGACCGCTTCGCCATTGCGCCAGGCCTGGATGCCGCGAAAGATCAGCACCAGTGCCGCCAGCCCCAGCAGAACGGCCAGCACTTGCGGGAAGAAGGCCGCGCCATAAGGCGCACCCGTCAACTTCGGAAATCCCGCCGCCGTCGCCCAGACGAAAACGGCAAGGGCGAGCAACACAAAACCGGAAAGAGCGTCGTTGAATCGCACGGCTCAGCGACCTGCCCCGCCTTGGCGACGGAGCAGGTTCCTTGGTGTCTTAGGATGACTTCGCCAAGCCGATTGCCTTCAGCACCTGCCCGCTCTCTGCTTCCGACTCTTCCATAAACTTTGCGAAATCCGGCCCCGCCTTCCACATCAGGCCAAAGCCGCGATCCGCCATGAATTTGCGGAACTCTTCGCTCTTATGGATTTTCTCCATTGCGGCGATCAGCTTCTTGGTCGCCTCTTCCGGCATGCCCTTCGGTCCGCCGATGCCGCGCCAAGCGCCCGCCTGGACCTCTACGCCCACCGCTTCTTTCGAGGTCGGGACATTCGGATAGGCCGGCAGCCGTTCCGTATTGAGCACGGCCATCGCCTTGATCTTGCCGGCATCCAGCAGCGCCTTTGCCTCAGGCAGAGAGCAAGGAACGATATCGGTGCCGCCAGCAACCAGTTCCTGCAAGGCCGGTGCGGCACCCTGGCTGGCGATCCAGTTGAACTGTCCCGGATCGATCCCGACCTTCAGCAGCAAGGAGCCGAAAGCCATATGCCAGGCGCCGCCGACCGACGATCCGGAGGCCAGTTTGTAAACGCGCGGATTGGTCTTCAGCGCGTTGATGACATCCTTCGCATCCTTGAACGGCGAATCTGCTGCGACATAGAAAGCGCCGGGATCGAAATTGTAGAGCGCGATCGGCGTGAAATCCTTGGCGCCCGATAGATTGGACTGCCCAAGCCATTTGAACGTGCCGATCTCGATCGTCATCACGCCGATCGTATAGCCATCGGCGGGAGCCTGGGCTATCGCCGCATGGCCGACCACGCCACCGCCACCGGTGCGGTTCACGACATTGAACGGCTGCTTGAATTCATCCTGCAGCATCTTGGCAATGATACGGCCAGTCGCATCGGTGCCGCCGCCAGCCGCCCAGGGCACGATCACCTGCACCGGCCGCTCGGGCCATGCAGCCTGCGCCGCTGTCGTTGCGAAGAGTGCGACGGCGCTAATGCCCGCAGCCAAACCGGTGAACAACGCTTTCATGCCACGCATGGAACTCCCTCCTGCTGGTTTGCGTTTCCTCGGTGGCGCGTCTTGGAGCGCGCCTTACCCAACTACTATCTTCCATATAAGATGCCAAGGCAACGTGACAAATCAGGGGCTGAGTACGCTTAGAGGCCGGTGCGCTTAGCGCGACCGGCCCCTTCACTTGTCAGTTGCAGACTCAGTTCGAAATATCAGCTCAGCGAAGGCTGCTGACGCACGTCGAGGCGGACGATGGCCTGTTCAAGAACAGCGCGATCTGTCAGATAGTAAGTCTTGTCGCGGCGCACCATCTGGCCGCCATGCAGCAGATTGGCGAGCACGCGCGCCACCGTCTCGCGGGTCGTAGCGGCGCGGCGCGCGATCTCATGCTGCTTTGGCATGGGATAGATCATCCAGCCACCTGCATTGATCGGATCGGGCCGAGCCATCTTGAGCAGTTCACGATAGACGCGCTGGATCGCGCCCAAGGTGGCGAGGTCCATGATGCGTTCGTTGTTGGTGCGGATGATGCCGGTCAGGCGACGCATCACCTTCAGGGCAACGCTGGGCTCGCGCGCCAGCAAGGCCTCGAATGCCTTGGGCGGCAGCGAGGCCAAGCGGCAGGCTGTCTGTGCCACAACACTGGCCGAACGCCGCTCTCCGTCAATGGCGGCGATCTCGCCGAAATATCCACCGGCGGGCACGATGGCGTAAGAAATCTCGCGGCCATTGCCGGAGAAGTTCACCACCTCAACGCTGCCTTCGACGACGAAATACACATCGCGGCTATCGCTGTTGCGGTCGAGGATCTGCTCACCCGCAGCAAAACGCCGCCACTGGCATGAGCGCTCGACCTCCAGCCGTGCGGCCGGACTGAGTTCGGATAGCAGTTCGATCCGCTCCAGACTATCCGAGCCTGGCTGCGGCATCTTTCCTTTGCCGGCCCAGACCGAGCCGGTTGCCGTATTGCCACTCTGGACGACCATCAGATCCCCCTCGCTGCGGCGGCGGGGGATACCCGCCTTACCGGGTTGCAGCCCTCCCCAGCGCTGCGAATAGATTCAGGAACATTTGCTTACGGTCGAGATTGACCGATTCCCCGCGGTCGAGCAAGCGACCGATCTGTTCCCAATCCTCCGCCCAGCGAACCGGACTCTGCCACTGCGCCATTCTCTGCGCCAGAGCGGTCTCGCCGGGGAAAATCTCGCTCCAGCCGACGCCGCCGATCTGCCCGGCCGCCGCGGCTCGCACCAGTCGCGCAAGCCACCAGCGAAACAATTCTCCCATGAGTTGAAAACCGTTACCGCTCCGGTCGCGTGCCAGCGCGTCGCCGAAGCTGTGCAGCTTGGCGATATCGGGCTTGGGCAATTGCCCGACCATTTCCAGCAGACCATGCAGCAGTTTCAGACCGCCCTGCCCCGCCAGCAGGACGGCCCGGCCGGGCGAGCCTTCCGCCAGCACGGCCAATCCGCGCCGCTCGGTGGCATCCAGATCGGGCAGCAGGCGGTCGATGGCCTGTGCCAGGGCGGCATCATCCAGCGGCTTCAGCGCCAGACGGCGGCAACGTGAACGGATCGTCGGCAACAGGCCGCCGGGCGCATGGCTCACCAGCAGGAGCACGGCATTGGGCGGCGGCTCTTCCAGAATCTTCAGCAGCGCGTTGGCCGCATTCACGTTCATGTCGTCAGCGGCGTCGACAATGCAGACGCGATAGCCGCCTTCTGCCGCCGTCATGCCGAAGCGGTCGATCACCGCGCGCACATCCTGCACCACGATGTCGCCGCGCCAGCGGTCAGCCTTGTCGTCCCAACTACGCTCCACCGTGATCAAATCGGCATGGCCCGCACTGGCGACGCGCGCGAAAACGGGATGCTCCTCGCTGATAGCCAAGCTATCCGGCAGAACTGGCGCATCGCCGAACAGGCTGGGACCGCTGTCGAAACTGCTGGCTGGACCATTGGCCAACAGAAACCGTGCAAACCGGAAGGCCAGCGTCGACTTGCCCACGCCGCGCGGACCGGTGATCAGCCAGGCATGCGGCAAGCGGCCGCTCGCCCAGGCTTCCAGCATCGCTTTCTCGGCAGTCTCATGGCCAAACAATACGGAGGTGTGGCGCGGCGCCCAGGTTGCCGCTTCCTGCGGATCGTAACCGCTCATGGCTTTAGTCCGAACTGGCCGGCGACCGATTTCCAGATCGCGGCTGCCACTGCATCCATATCACCACTGGCATCGATGATCCGGCAGCGTCCGGGCTCGCGCGCGGCGATGTCGTGGAATGCGGAGCGCAGCGCCTCATGGAACGCAGTGCCCATCCGCTCGTAACGATCTTCCGCCGCAGCCTGTCCCTGCATCCGGCTGCGCGCACGGGACAGTCCGATCTCAACGGGAAGATCGAGCACCAGTGTCAGATCCGGCTTAAACTCGCCCAGCACCAGGCGATGCAGTGCCGTCACCGTCTCGCGTCCGACGCTGCCGGCATAGCCCTGATAGGCCATGGTGGAATCCGCGAAGCGATCCGAAATGACCCAGGCTCCGCGATGCAAGGCGGGCTTGACGGTCTTCTCGACATGCTCGCGCCGGGCTGCGTAATGCAACAGGGTTTCGGTGACGGCATCCCATCGTCCGGTATCGCCGCTGACCAGCAGGCCGCGGATCGCTTCGGCGCCGGGCGTGCCGCCCGGCTCGCGCGTCAGCACCACCTCGATGCCGCAATCCTGCAATCTTGCTGCAAGACGCTTGATCTGGGTCGATTTGCCGGCGCCCTCGCCGCCTTCCAGCGTGATGAATCGGCCGGAGGCAGACAGGCTCACTGCTTGCTCGCGCCCCACAGCAGATAGCTCACGGCCGCGCCGACGCGGCCGGTGAAGCCCAGCAGCTCCACATCGGCGCCAGCCACCAGCGGCATTTCCACCAGCGTGCCTTCGCGGCCGGCGACCGTAAGCGTCGCGACCGGCGTGCCTTTCACGATCGGTGCCGGGATGGGGTTGTCGTAGGTGACGGTCACCTTGACGCCGCTTCTGGCCTGACGCGGCATGGTGACAGTCAAATCGCGCTCGACAATCAGCGGCAGGCGCGACTGGCTGCCCAGCCAGACATCGGCTTCATCCACCACCGCGCCAGCCGAGAACAGCTTGTAATTGTCGAACTGGCTGAAGCCCAGTTCCAGCAGGCGCTCAGATTCCCGCGAACGCTCGTTCATGCTCTTCAAGCCATTGACCACCAGGATCAGGCGGCGATCGCCGCGCTTGGCAGAGGCAGTCAGACCATAGCCTGCAGCTTCCGTATGGCCGGTCTTGAGGCCATCGGCGCCGATGCTCTTGTACAGCAGCGGATTGCGGTTGCCCTGCGTGATCGGCTTCTTGGTCGCGGCATCGATGCCGTAGGTGAATTCCTTCTCGGAATAGAAGCCGTAATACTGCGGGAACTTCTGGATGATGTGCTTGGCCAGCAGCGCCAGTTCGCGCGTCGTCATCACATGCTCAGGGTCCGGCCAGCCGGAGGCATTGCGGAACACGCTCTTGGTCAGGCCAAGCTCGCGCGCACGCTCGTTCATCATCTCGGCGAAACGCTCTTCCGTGCCGGCGATGCCTTCGGCCAGCACGATGCAGGCATCGTTGCCCGACTGCACGATGACGCCGCGCAGCAGGTCTTCCACCTTCACCCGGCCGCCCAGCGGCACGAACATCTTCGAGCCCTGCATGCGCCAGGCTTTTTCGCTGACTGGGAATTCGTCATCGAGGCGGAGCTTGCCGGCTGCAAGCTGTTCAAAGACCATGAAGGCGGTCATCAGCTTCGACATCGACGACGGCGGCATCAGTTCGTCGGCATTCTTCTCGAACAGCACCGCGCCGGTATCGTAATCGACCAGGATCATCTGCCGCGCCGTCGTATCGACCTGGCCAAGCTGAGCGGCGGCAGGATTGGCCAACGCCAAAGCGACGGCAAAGGCCGTCGCGGCGACACTCTTAATCCACAATGATACGCGCATTGGTATGTCCGCTAGAGATCACTTGCTGCAGGGCCTGGTCGGCTGCGGCGACCTGATCGTATGGCCCAAGCCGTACACGGAAGTATTCCTGCTGGTTCACGAATGTCGAACTGACGCCGACCGGGCCGATCACCGACATCCGCGCGGCCAGCTTATGCGCATTCTCGTGCACCGTGAAGGCGCCAACCTGCACATAGATCTGTCCGCCGCGTGCGGGGCCGACTTCCACCTTCTGATTAGCCAGGTCTATCGCCGGGGCAGCAGCCAGGTTGACGCTGGGAGCTTCGGCAGCATCCGACTTCGGATTCTGCGCTGCCAGGATCTGCATGGGCGACGGCTGGCTCTGCGCCGGGGCTGTTACATCCGCGCTGCGGCCTTTGACGCCGGGCGGCGGCGGCAGGGCTTCCGCCGACACGGTTGCGCGCGGCGCGGCTGCGGGCCGTTCGTCACCGCCGACACTGCGCGAGGCGACCATGGTCTCGCCGCCGGCCAGCGGGGCCGGACCGATATACTGCACGCGGACGCGCGCCGTGCCCTGCCGCTCAAAACCAAGCAACTGAGCAGACCGGCGCGACAGATCGATGATGCGGCCGTTCACATAAGGTCCGCGGTCATTCACCCGAACGACGATCGAACGGCCATTTTCCAGATTGGTGACCCGCACCAGCGAGGGCATCGGCAGCGTCGGATGGGCCGCCGTCACCTCGTTCATGTCGAAGATTTCGCCGTTGGCGGTTACCTTGGCGTGGAACTGCTCACCATACCAGGAACCGATGCCGGTTTCGTCGTAGTTCGGATCTTCCTTGGGGTAATACCAGACGCCGTTGATCTGGTAGGGATTGCCGACCTTGTAGACGCCGCCGCGGGCCGGCCCGGCCACCTGGGTATCGCCGCGGCCGAGCGATTTCGCGGCATGATTCACCAGGGCCGTCTCGGCGCATCCGGCCAGCCCCAGCAAGGCTCCGGCCACCAGAACAACAGGACGGACAGACTTGGCCCAAGCGGTTCGGGCGACCCCCCGACCCCCCCGGAGAAAGCAAGGGATGGCGTATAGTTTGTAATGCATAGCTATATGTTGGGCATACTACCCGTCCCCCAGCCGGTCGGCAAGGAGGCTGACGGTCAGCGCATAATGGTGGGCGCAGTTATAACGAAGGATTGAGCGGTAATTGTTGTAGACGAGGAAGCTCGGACCGCCGGGGCCATCGGGCTGCACCAGCGCGCCGCTGACCTGCACCTTCGGCAGTTCGCCGCCATCAGGCCGGCGCACGCCAAGCTTTTCCCATTCCGTCAGCGGCAGATCCTTGCTCATCTGATCGATGGCGCGGCAGCCGGACTTGCCCTCGCGGGCGAACTCGCCCAGCCGGGATTGCAGCGATGCCGGCACCTTCACCTCGCGTCCCCAGGTCTGCGCGGTCGTCCAGCCATGCTTGGCGAGGTAATTGGCGATGGAGGCGAAGACATCGCCGGTATTGGCCCAGATGTCGCGGCGGCCATCGCCGTCGAAATCCTCGGCATAGGCCAGATAGCTGGTCGGCATGAATTGCGGCTGGCCCATCGCGCCGGCCCAAGACCCCTTCATGGTCGCAAGATCAATGTAACCACGGTCCAGCATGGTCAGCGCGGCGAACAATTCGTTGCGGAAATAGGCCGAGCGGCGCCGGTCATAGGCCAAGGTCGCCAGTGAATGAATCAGCGGCACGTCCGCCTTCACCGCGCCGTAGCGCGTTTCGATGCCCCAGATCGCAAGGATGAAGCGCGGCTGCACACCGTAGCGCTGCGCCACCTGCCGCAGCAAAGCCTGATGCTCGTCGCGCAGCTTCTGGCCGCGGGCGACATTTGCCGGCGTGATCACGCGGTCGCGATAGGTGGTGAAGGATAGTTTGAATTCGGCCTGATTGCGATCGCGCTCGATGATGCGCATCACCGGCTCGACATCAGCCAGCGCGACGTCGAGGACGGCAGGTTTGATCCCCTTCTGCAATGCCTCGGCACGGATTTCCGACAGGAAACTGTCGAAGGCAGCGCGATCGAAAGAAACAGACTGGGCTTGAGCGCCAACCGATGCTGCTGCATTCGCCGGTGGGGTGGGTGCAGCAGCCGTAACCGTTTCATTCGCCGGAGCGGCCGTCTGCTCAGTCACGGAGGCGGGCGCCGTCGGTGCGGAGGATGCGACGGTCGCGCCGGCTTCGGGTGCGGGCGACTGGCTGGCGCCGCAGGCGGCAACCAGACCGAAGGCCAATGCCACGAACCCAACTCGCATCCGCCCCATGATCAGTCCTCCGAATCGCACCAAAACAAACGCATCTGGGGGTGTTACCTTACACAGCCGCCGCGGCAAAGCCTTGCGGTGCAACATTTGCGGCTTTCTCACTCGTTTGAACGCGCGGTGGCAGAATGGTCCGCGTGTGTCCCAGCAGGCGGTAGGCAATCAGGCCGATCCACTCGCGCACGGCACCATCCAGCAGCAGCAAATTCACTGCAGGCTTGAATTCGCTGAAGAACCGTCCGGTGCGGTAATCGACGACATGCGGGATAACCGGCCAGTCGACCGCCAGAAAGCAGTTTATTGAACGCGGCATATGCATGGCGGAGGTGACGAGCAGCCAGGTCTCGCCCGGCTTAGGCTGCGCCAGCGCCTTGGCATAAATGGCGTTTTCCGCGGTATTGCGTGATTTGTCGTCGAAAAGAACGCGCTGCAGGTCCAGCCCCAGCTTGGCCAGAACGTCGCGCGCGATATGTGTTTCGTTGATCTTCGTACGCCCCCAGTCCACGCCGCCGCCGGTATATACCAGCCGCGCCTCGGGAAATTGCCATGCCAGCGCAGCGAAGGCGACATAACGGTCGCCGGCATTGTTCAACTCGCCCTGGCCACGGAATTCGCCGATTTCCACCTCTTCGCTGCCACCCAACAGGATGATGCCATCGACTTTGTTCGGCAGCGGCTGCGGCGGGAAATATTCCTCCAGAGGGCGCAGCACTGCATCGCCCACCGGCAGGAATCCAAGGACCAGCAACAAGCCTAATGCCGCAATGCCAAGGCGCCGCCCCAGCACACGGCTGCGCCGCCAGCAGATCAGCAGCAAGGCCACGATCGCCAGGGTGAAAGGCAGGTTGGCCGGGCTCGCAAGCCACCATAGGATTTTGCCGAGATACACAATCATAGGGATTCGCCAGCCCGCCGGATCAGCCGGTGACTTTGGCTCTTAAGGTGGTAAATTTCGGTTAAGCTTCAGGATTGTTGCGACATTCGGAAAGACGCTCCCATGACGGCTCCCCTCACCCTCTCGCTGACCGGCCGCCTCGCCGCCCTGATCGCCGCCCGGCCGATCAGCGATGACGATTATCGCGCCGCCGCCCTGTTCACCCTGGATGCACTGGCGAACGCCCTGGCGGGCCGCAACACCAAGCCGGGCAAGATCCTGCTCGACTGGGCGGCCAGCGAGCCGCTGACCATGGGCCGCGAAGCCCTGCTGCTGGGCGGCCTGACCCATATCCTCGAGGTGGACGATCTGCATCGCGCCTCCGTGGTGCATCCGGGCTGCGTCGTGGTGCCCGCAGCATATGCACTGGCACGGCGGCGCGCTGTGCGCGGCCGCTCCCTTCTCGCTGCGATCCTGCGCGGCTTTGAAGCCTGCTGCCGCGTCGGCATGGCAGTGGGGCCGGCGCATTACAAGATTTGGCACAATACCGCCACCTGCGGGCCCTTCGGCTCGGCCTATGCGGCAGGCGACCTGCTGGGCCTCGACCATGCAGCGATGACCGACGCGCTGGGCAATGCCGGCACGCAATCCTCAGGTCTTTGGCAGTTCCTGGAAACCGGCGCGATGAGCAAGCATCTGCATGCTGGCCGCGCAGCGGAAGCCGGACTGCTGGCCGCCGATCTGGCCGCGCGCGGCTTTTCCGGCCCGCCGAAAATTCTGGAGGGTGAAAAAGGCTTCTTTGCCGCGACCTGCGCCGATCCCAAGCCGGAACGACTGCTGGTCGAGCCGGACGCGCCCTGGCAGTTGCGGCTGACCTCGATCAAGCCCTGGCCCTGCTGCCGTCATACCCATCCGGTGATCGATGCGGGGCTGGAAATTGCGCGCCAGGTCGGCAATCGCAAGGTCGAGCAGATCCATGTCGCGACCTATCAGGCCGCGCTGGACGTCTGCGACCGCGTGGCGCCGCAGAGCGAATATGAGGCGAAATTCTCCCTGCAGCATACCGCAGCCGCCGCAATCACTGACGGCAAGGTCGATTTCAGCAGCTTCGATGCGGATGCCCGCGCCCGCCTCGCCGCCCAGGCCGCAACGGTTTCGGTGCAGACTGCCGAACCCTTCCTGAGCCGCTACCCCAAGGCCTGGGGCGCCCGCGTCACGGCAAAACTGGGCGACGGCGCCGAACTGACGGCGGAGCGTGAACATGCCTTTGGCGACCCGGAAAACCCGCTGGATGAGGCCGCGATGCGGGAAAAAGCCGCGATGCTGCTCACCTTCGGCGGCGTGCGCGATGTCGACGGCTTTATCAATTCCGTAATGGCTTTGGCCGATGATGCTCCGATCCCGGCCCTGCCGGAGGCTGGGCAGTAACGCTCAGCGATTGGTTTTCAGCGATAGGTTTTATTGTGATCGGCCGTTTGGGAATTGTCGCGCTGCTGCTTTTTGCCGCCCCGGGCTGGGCGCAGCAAGCAACGCCTGCCCAAAGCGGCAAGCAGCTCTGCTTCAACGAAAAGGAAGCCGAAGCCGAAGCCGAAGTCCGCACCGGCATGCAGATCCGTGAGATCCTGCGCCGCTGCGCCCTGGCCGATCCGGTGAAAGGTCAGGCGGCGCTGGAGGAATGGTACCGCTTCGATCAGGAGCATGGCGATCGCCTGCGCGCCGCCGTCGAATTGCGGCGCCAGGCAATCAGCCGCATCTACCCCAACCGCGGACAGATGCAGCAATGGGAAACGGATTCCGTCGTGGCAACCATCAAGGCGGTCGAAGTCAACGACGGAGTCTGCAAGCAGACCTATGATCTGATGGACCGTCTGAAGACCGAAAAATGGGCAGGTTTTAAATATTACGCCCGGCTGGGCGGAATTCTGCTGCGAGAGCAGATCCCACTCTGCCGCTGACAATCCGCGTTCAGCATTTTTGCCGCTTCCCGCCTGCGTAAAGGTGGCGTTAGGATCGCATCAAGGCCGGCACGACGCGGCCGGGCCTGCGCAGAAGGCGGCCTGTACCCAAGTTATCGCCAAAACTATCTATCGTCAGGGAAGCGATTTCGACCGCCTAATCCGACTGCCCATACCCGAGGTGACCCATGTTCCGCCGCCAGGCCGTGTCCGTCGCCGTTTGCGTTGTTGTTTGCCTCGTTGTCATGATGCTTTTCCCCGGCCGGCTGATGGCCGCCTGCCTTGGCGCCGTAGCGGAATTGGCGCCGCGTGTGATGCCTGCCGCATTGCGGCTGGCCGCCATCCCCGAAAACAGCGCCCGCATCACCTTCATCGGCCATGCGACCTTCATGATCGAGAGCCCTCAAGGGGTGATCGCCGCTACCGATTACAACGATTACATCCAGCCGCCGGTGCGGCCCGACATCGTGACGATGAACCATGCGCACAGCACGCATTTCAGCTATGCGCCGGACCCTGCCATTTTGCATGTCCTGCGCGGCTGGCCGCATGACGGCAAGCCGGCGCGGCACAATGTCCAGCTCAAGGACATGCGCGTGCGCAACGTGCCGACCAACATCCGCGGCTATGGCGAGACCACGGAATATGACGGCAATTCGATCTTCATCTTCGACGTGGCCGGCCTATGCATCGCCCATCTCGGGCATCTGCATCATAAGCTGACACCCGGACACCTGGCCGATCTCGGCAAGATCGACGTGCTGTTCGTGCCGGTAGATGGCGGCTTCACGCTCAACATTGTGGAGATGCGGGAGGTGGTCGACCAAGTGAAGGCGCCGCTGGTCATCCCGATGCATTATTTCAGCGAGGCGACGCTGGAGCGCTTCCTGGCCCGGTTGGATGGACATGAGATCAAGCTGAACGACAGCGCCACCACCCTGGTCTCCCGCGCCAGCCTGCCCAGGAAGCCGACCGTTCTGGTCCTGCCCGGTCCGCATTGACGGCACCCGCATCGGCGCCGGCCAGCCGGGTTGACGGCGCCGCTACCGCGCCGTATCACCGGCCCCGGAAACAGGACGTGGATGGGTGGCCGAGTGGTTTAAGGCAGCGGTCTTGAAAACCGCCGTACCGGCAACGGTACCGTGAGTTCGAATCTCACCCCATCCGCCAGCTACTCATGCTGTCTCGGGCGCCTCCAGAGTAGACCGCACGCAATTCCTGCCCGCCTGTTTTGCCGCATAAAGTGCGGCATCGGCGCGTGAGATCAATCCTTCGGCGTCTTCCTCGGGCTCCAGCTTGGCGACACCGATACTGACCGTGGCCGGAATGATGCGCCCTTCGAAGGTGAAATCGGCCTGCGCCACGGTCTGGCGGACCGTCTCCGCAATCCGTTCGGCATTTGCCAGATCGCAGTTGCGCAAGGCTACCAAGAATTCCTCGCCCCCCCAGCGGCAGATGATGTCGGACGAGCGCAGACTGGCGCGCATCGCATTCGCCACGCCGCACAGCACGCGGTCGCCCGCCACATGACCGAAGCCATCATTGATCGACTTGAAGTGATCGACATCCAGCATGACGATGGTGAGCGGCTGACCGAAGCGCCGTGCGTCGCGGATCGCCTGATCCATCAGGATGTCATAGGCATGGCGGCTGGCCAGCCCGGTGAGCCGGTCGGTGGTCGCCATCGCCTCCAGGCGCCGCTGAAACCGTGTGATCGTCAGCCAAGTCGCGAACAGCACCAGGCCGGTGATAGCGATGCAGATCAGGATGTTGACATAAAGCGCCTTGCGGATGCCGGCGAGATCTCCTTCGGCATCTTTCTCCACCAGCAGAAACCAGTCGAGTTCGGGGATGAAGCGAACGTTCAGCAGCCGCTTGTGCCCCTGATAGTCGTATTCCAGCGACCGGGTCTCCTGCCGCGACCATTGCGTCATCAGTGCGCCGAGACCGCCGCGTTGCTCGACATGATCCTCGGGCACGGCGTTGCCGCCGCCGATCAGGACGATCCTCCCCGTAGCGTCGGTGAAATAGACCGTCCGCCCGAAGCGATTTTGGTAGTCATCGATCAGCGAGCGTACCGCGTTGACGGTCAGCCCCACCCCGGTCGCGCCGATGAACTTGTTGTCGTAATCGAAGACGCGATAGTTGATGAAGATCGTCATCGCATCCTGATTGGCCATGTCCGGATCGACATTGATCTCGTAGGGGGCGGTCATCTGCTTGACGCGGAAATACCATTCATCGCGCGGCTCCTCCTGATGCACTGTCTTGAGGATGCCTTCGGCGTGGTAATAGATCCGCGTTTTCTCGGAGACGAAGAAGCTGGTAAAGGCGTTATAGCTTTGCTTGATCTCGCGCAGATACTGAATCATGTGGATGGGGTCAACTTCGCCGCCCAGCACCCAGTTGCGCATGAAGGTGTCGCTCGCCATCACCGACGAGATCAGGATCGGCTGGATCAGGTCCTTCTGGATTTCGGAATAGATGTTGTCGGAGGTTAGCGGCAGCTCGTTCCGGATCACCGCCTCGCGCAGCGACTCCCGGGACACGAAATAGCTCGCCAGCGACGTTACCAGGAACCCGCCGATAAGCAGTCCACTGATCAGCAGGACCAGAATGCGTTTGTCGCCGATCCCCTTCACCTGTCCCCCTTGCCTGCCCATCTGAGGGCCGGAAATAAATACCCGCAGGACGGGCGAAAAGTACAGGGGCAAACTCGCGATATTTACGTCGCTAACCGCTTAGGCCGGAACCTGTTTTTCCGGCGAGCGTTGCAGCCTCATGACCATACGGATCGGGATTTCCGGTTGGACCTATACCCCGTGGCGCGGCGTCTTCTATCCCGAAGGGCTGAGGCAGAAGGATGAAATGGCCTATGCCGCGGCCACCTTCCCCAGCATCGAGGTGAACGGCACGTTTTACGGCTCTCAATGGCCGGCAAGCTTTAAGCGCTGGGCCGCCGTGGCGCCAGAGGACTTCGTCTTCTCCATCAAGGCGCCTCGCTACATCACCCATATCCTGCGCCTGCGCGATGCCCGCAGCGCGCTTGCCAATTTCCTCGCCTCCGGCCTGCTGGCGCTGGGGCCGAAGCTTGGGCCGATCCTGTGGCAGATGCCGCCAAGCTACCGCTTCGATGAGAAAAGTCTGGCGGCCTTCCTGAGGCTTTTGCCGCATGACACCGAAGAAGCTTCCAAGCTGGCGGCCCGCCATGACCGGCCCATCAAGGGCGGCGCCTTTCTGACGCCGGATGCCAAGCGCCCGATGCGGCACGCGCTCGAAATCCGGCATGACAGTTTCCGCGATTCCCGCTTCATCGACCTGCTGCGGGAGCATGACGTTGCGCTGGTAGTGGCCGACGCGGTGGAATGGCCCTGCCTGGAAGATGTCACATCCGATTTCATCTACGCACGCCTGCATGGCTCCGAGCAACTTTATGTCAACCGCTACACCACCAGCGCACTGGACCGATGGGCGCGGAAATTCAGGACCTGGGCCGAGGGCGGCGAGCCGCGCGGCGCCAACCGGATCGGCAGGAAAGCGCCGCGCCGCAAGCGTGACATTTTCGTCTACTTCGACAATGACGCAAAGGTGCACGCGCCCTTCGACGCGATGCGGCTGGCACGACGGCTGGGCGTGTCGGCTAAGCCGCCGCCCTTCAATCCGCCAAAAAAGAAGGCCGCCGCCAAAAGCGAAGCGAAACTCCGCCCGCGCCGGAAACCGCAACGTCGGACCTCCACCTCCCGCGCCCCGGCCAGCTTGGCCTGATTTCATTTTTGCTTTGGATCAATGCCGGAAGCCGGCGGCCATTTAGGCTGGGAACACCGCAGCCAAAGAAGCCTTAGAGGGATTGACATGACGTGGAAGACCATCCGCATGGAACTGGCCCGCACACCCGAATTCCCTCTGGGCAGCAGCGACTACGGCTATGAGCTGCATGCGCCGTTGAGCGCCGAGGGCCATCTCGATGTCAAGGCATGGCGGGCCGACCGTAAAAACTGCACCGTAAGGCGCTTCTGGCGCGGCGAGCCGGACCGCAAGGGCGAGCTGCTGCACACCCGCCATGGCTGGGCCTTTTCGTATGAGCCCGGCGAAGAGGATGACGAGGCCCTGTTCAAGCTGGACCGCCATCTCTTCAGGCAGGGCGAATACATCACCGTCCGCGAACCGGGCGGCGAGGCCCATACCTTCAAGATTGTCAGTGTGCGGTAAGGCTGCAGGACGGATTGACCGCAGGCATAAAAAAGCAGGCATAAAAACATAAAAGCAGGCATAAAAAAATCGGGCGCCTCGCTATTGAGGCTCGCCCGATTTGTCCCCACCTCAAAGACCAAAGGTCTCCAAGGCTGGAGATGAAACACCGGTGGGCCACTGCATCCCACTTTACGGGCGGCGATCATCTTTAGCATAGATAGGGTGCTCAGGGCCGAATTCAAGAGTCCGGCGTAGATCTTCGTAAAATTCCACAATTCTGCCTTATTTCGGCTTGGCAGAGATAACAGTCGAAGAAATTGTTCCCTGCCGGCGACAACCTTTTCCGCTCTGCGAAGTTTATATCAGGCAGCCGCTTTTTGCCTGCCAGGCAGGCCGTCAGCCGTCCGGGCGCTTCCTCCGCTCTCCCCGGCCGATAGCGCCGGGCGCCAAACAAGAGGTTGTGCGATGCCCGTGAGGGGTCGCCGCTACGACTATGCCTATCAGGAGTTTCCTATGGCGAACGGCACTGTGAAATGGTTCAACAACACCAAGGGCTACGGCTTCATCCAGCCGGAGGCGGGCGGTAGCGATGTTTTCGTGCATATCAGCGCAGTCGAACGCGCGGGCCTATCGACCCTCAATGAGGGCCAGAAGCTCGGCTACGAACTGGCGACGCAGAAGGGCAAGACCTCTGCCGTTAACCTGAAGCCGCTCTGACCGCAGCTTCAGCCGGAAGGTTCGAAACGGCGCCTGCAGCAGGCGCCGTTTCTTTTGCCTCCGGCGCCTATTTCAGCGCAGCGATCAGGCTTTCGGTGACGGTCTTGGTATCGGCCTGTCCGCCAAGATCGGCAGTACGTGGCCCGCCATCGCGCAGCCCGTCTTCGATGGCCTTTTCGATGGCGCGCGCTGCTTCTACCTCGCCCAGATGCTCCAGCATCATCGCGCCTGACCAGATCTGCCCGATCGGGTTGGCGACCCCCTTCCCCGCGATGTCGGGGGCCGAGCCATGCACCGGCTCGAACATTGAGGGATACTTCTTCTCCGGGTTGATGTTGCCGCCCGGCGCGATGCCGATAGAGCCCACCGTAGCCGGCCCGAGATCGGAAAGGATGTCGCCGAACAGATTGGAAGCCACCACCACGTCGAACCAGTGCGGATTGCGCACGAAATGCGCCGTCAGGATGTCAATGTGATACTGGTCGGTGCGCACATCGGGATAGGCCTTGGCGATTTCGGCGAAGCGCTCGTCCCAATAGGGCATGGTATGGACGATACCGTTCGACTTCGTCGCCGACGTCACATGCTTCCTGCGCTTGCGGGCCAGTTCGAAGGCATAGGTCATGATGCGGTCGCAGCCGCGCCGGGTGAACACCGACTCTTGCACCGCAAATTCCTCCTCGGTGCCCCGATACATCCGGCCGCCGACTTCGGAATATTCGCCCTCGTTGTTTTCGCGCACGACGTAATAGTCGATGGCACCGGGATTCTTCAGCGGTGATTCCACGCCGGGCAGCAGCCTGATCGGACGCAGATTGACATATTGTTGGAAGCCGCGGCGGATCGGGATCAGCAGCCCCCAGAGCGAAACGTGATCGGGCACGCCGGGGTAGCCCACCGCGCCGAGATAGATGGCGTCGGTGTCGCGCAGTTGATCGAGCGCGTCATCAGGCATCATCTTGCCGGTCTTGGCGAACCGCTCACAGGACCAGTCATAGTCTCGCCATTTGAGCTCGAAACCGAACCGGCGTGCCGCCTGCTCCAGCACCGCCTGGCCCGCCGGCACCACCTCTTTTCCGATACCATCGCCGGCGATCACCGCTATTGTATACGTAGCCATCAAGCCCCCTGATTTATATGGCGTTTTCCTCGCGTTTACGTTCCCACGCCGGCCAAGGACTGTCAAATCCCGGCGGAAAACCGGCCTTCTTCGGGCCGGAATGTCACGGGACTGCATACATCTCCTTTCACTGAGCAAATCAATGCGTTAGTATTTCAACCAGAGAGGGCATGACATGACCGGGCCAAATATCGGAATGGTCCTCGATCCCGAGTTGAGCCATCTGGTCCCGGGAGCGGAGAAGCTATTGGCTTATTGGAAGGCCAATTGCGGTTCTTCGGGCCTGCCTGATCGCAGCCGCTTCGATCCCCTCTCGCTGCGGCCTTATCTGGGCAACCTGCTGATCGCCGATGTGGAAGATGGCCAGCCCGAGCGGCGCTTCCGCTACCGCCTGATCGGCACCGATCTTGCGGATGTCAGCGGCCGCGACATGACCGGACGCTATTTCGAGGAAATCTACACGCCGGCCTCGCTGGCCGAGATGCGGCATTGCTTCGGCTGGGTCGTCGATCACAAGCAGCCCGCGCGGGTCTTTGGCACACTGCGTCATGCAAACCGCGCCTTCGTTCCGTTCGACGGCATCTTCCTGCCCATTGCTACTGAGGGCGGCGACTCGGTAAGGCAGGTGATCGGCTATATCGCCGCTGGCAAGGACGCTGGCTGAACAGCTGAATAGCTAAACATAGCTAGCTGCGCAGTCCGAATACTTCTTGCGGCTCGGCCACCCCGCGCAGGGAATGGCAGCCAAGCGATACCAGCCGCTCGGCCATACCCGGCCCGGCCGCAAGGGCAAATGACCGCGACGCCAGCAGATTGCGGTTCAGCCCTCCGCAGAGATTTTCCAGCCGCGCCACTTCGTTCACCGCCGGACCGATCAAGGTGAAATCCAGCCGCGCGCCGGTGCCGACATTGCCATACATCACAGTGCCCCGATGCAGCGCGATATCGAGATCGAGCGCTGGCTGGCCGGACTGGCGGCGCGCCACATTCAGCACGGCCACTGCCGCCAGGGCGCGCTCGGCAGCGGCCAGAACCGCAGCGCAGACTGGCGCTGCATCCTGGCCCTGATCCAGCCGGAAGCTGGCCAGCAGTCCGTCGCCGAGAAATTTTAGGACATGGCCGCCCTGCTCTTCGATGGCTGGTCCCAGGCAGTCAAAATACGCATTCAGGGTTTCCACCAGCGGCTCCATCGCGACGCAGTCGGCAACGCTGGTGAAGCCGCGCAGATCGGCACACAGGATCACCGCATCAATCTTGCGCGCCATGCCGCGCCGGATCTCGCCGGACAGGACATGGCTGGCGGCATCGCCGCCGATATAGGAAGCGGTGACGTCACGGGTCAGCCGGACCAAGGTCGCGCCTTTCACCGCCAAGGCCAGCAACGGCGCGAGCCAGCGCAGCCGTTCGATCTCAGCCGGATAGAAACCGTCCGGCCGCTTGGTGGCGAAGGAGGCAACCATGCCGATACCGGCATAGCGGTCGCCAATCGCCGTGCTGTCGAGTTCCCAGCCGAAGCTATGGGCGGTCGCCATCCAGTCGGTATGGCCAGCTTCGGCAAATTCCTTCAGCACGGGGAAATCGAGTTCGGCATTGGGACCGCTTAAGCGGCGGCGCAGTTCGTAGCGCCTGTTCTCCAGCATGTAGCGGAACGGGCTGTCCCGCCATGCGGGCTGCTCATCCTCGGGATCGCGATGCAGCATCTCCTCCTGCTGGGTCCGGCCTTCCTCCGCCATCCATGTATGCCCGACGGCGCGGACCAGCGGATGCAAGGTCGCGATGGCGGCATAGACGCGGGAGACCGCAATCCCCTCGGCGCGCAGCCGCTTGGCGAATTCCTCGATCAGCGTCTCGGCGGGCAGGCCGTCGAGCCCCGCCCCGACCAGCCATTGATCGAGGCTGACTGCAAACTCAGGCTGCGCAAGGTTTGGCGTCATCATCAGGCAGCATCCCGCTCTGGCGGCGGCTCATCTTCCACCGAAGGCTCCAGGCTCTCCTCGGCGCGCGGGTCGATCTTGGCCTGCACCGGCGCCGTGGTCGGCATCGCCACGAAATCGGCTTTCTGATCATCGGCCGGCGCCGCGCGCCGCCGCATGCGATAGACGGTGAACAACGCCATCGCCGCATGGATGACGGCCGTGTAGCCGAACAGCCCCACCGGGCCCGCCGTCTCGATGGCAATCGAGCCCAATACCGGACCAATTACCGAAGCGATGCCGTTGATCAGCAGCAAGCCGCCAGCCACAGCGACGAAATCCGCCTCGGTGGCGACGTCATTGGTATGGGCCACGCTGAGGGCGTATAGCGGAAAGGAGAAGGCACCAAACAGGAAACCGGCGACCAGCGTCAATCCCGGGAATGCCAGACCAGCCACGATCATCAAGCCACCCGCCGCCGCTGCGGCTGCGCAGGAAACGATGATGGTCACTCGGCGGTCTACGCGGTCGGATATGCGGCCGAACGGCCATTGCGACAGTGCGCCGCCGATCACGGTCGCGCTCATGAACCACGCCACCTCGCTGACGCCAAGGCCGGACTGGATCACGAAAGCCGGGCCGAGCGCCCAGAACGCGCCATTGGTCAGGCCGACCACGATGCAGCCCATGACCCCGACCGGCGAGATGCGGAACAAGCCCGCGAAGGACACCCGCGTGGCCTTTGCCATGACCGGCTGCGGCGACCGCGAGAGAGCGACCGGTATGGCGGCAAGCGAAACCAGAATGGAAGCGATTGCGTAAAGCGGAAAGCGTGCCGGGTCGTCGACCAGCATCAGCATCTGCCCCAGCGTAATCACGCTGAAATTGACCGTCGTATAGGTGGTGAAGATCAGACCGCGATTCTGGCTGCTTGCCCGCTCGTTCAGCCAGCTTTCGATAATCAGATAGAGACTGGCCAGGCACAGCCCGGTCACGCCGCGCAAAATCCACCAGTAGACCGGTGCCACCAGCAAGGCGTGGACCAGCGGCGTCACCGATGCCAGCGCGACCATCGCCGTGAACAGGCGGATATGGCCGACCCGGCGGATCAGTTTCGGCGTGATCAGACAGCCGAAGACGAAGCCGACATAATAGGAAGCGCCCAGCACGCCGATCGACAGCGGCTCGAACTTCTCCAGACTGGCGCGCACCGGCAGCAACGTGCCTTGCAGGCCATTGCCGGTCAGCAGCAGCGCAACGCTTAAAAGCAGGGCTCCGACCGGCGCAAGGGCCGCCATGAAATCTCCTCCCGGGTTGCAGCAGACAGGATGGTCGTTTCCATCCCGGCGGGCAAATGAAACAAGGGCCAGACGAGTTTAGTATGATGGCTGGAAACATCTAGGCGTCTTGCGCGATTACGCATGATGCGCAAAGCGGTGTTGCGCCAAAGCCACGACATGGGCGTTACGATGCACTCAGCCCAAGGTGAAGGCTTCATGGACGGCGGATTGCACGGAGCCTCCGGTCACCGCGCCGCCGCCCGCCACATAAACGGTATCGCCCAGCACCGCTGCGCCCACGGCATGCCGCGGCGTCGGCATCGGCGCATGGCTCTGCCAGCTATCGGTGGCCGGGTCGTAGCTTTCCATCTGACCGAAAACCTTCGCCTGGGTGATGCGTCCCTGCGCGATCACGCCGGCTTCTCCCCCCATAGCGAATATCCGGTTGCGATAGACCACCAGGCCATGGCCCGAACGCGCCACCGGCAGCGGCGCGCGCGTCTCCCAGGTATCGCGGCCGGGGAAATACACATGATGCAGATCGGTATTGTATTCAAAGGTATTGAAACGCCCACCGATGACATGGATTACGCCGTTACCGCGCCGACATGGTCCCGCGCGCCGGGCAGCGCCTTGCGCAACTCCCATTTATCGGCTTGCGGATCGTAGACCTCGTGCCAGCCGACGCTGGCGCGCTCCCGTGCTGGCTCCGACGCGCCGCCGATCAGATGGATCTTGCGATTCAGCACGACGGCCGCCGCGGCGCCACGCGGGCGCGGCAACGGTGCGATCTCGATCCAGCGGTTGCTGGCCACGTCATAGGCATAGGCCTTGGTATCTGAATTGCGGTTCTGCTCGATGAAGCCGCCGAAGGCATAGATCCGCCCTTCATGGGCCGCGACGGCGACATGATTGGCCCCACGCGGCAGCGGCGCGCCATCGAACCAGCGGTCCTCAGCCGGATCGTAGATGTGGTGATAGCTGCGGTCGACACGGCACTCGCCATAGCCGCCGACAATATGCATGCGCCCGGCCCAGGCGGTGGCCCAGGCCATCTCACTGCGCGGGATCGGCAGGGCTGCGCGGGGAAACCAGCGCCCCGGCTGCCCGGGGGCGCCGGGCTTTCGGAATCGCGCTGCGCTTCCTGATCGGTGGTCAGATGCGGCGCCCCGCCCTGCTGCAGATTGGCCTATGGCTGCGGCGAGGGCTTGGCCTCGGCAGATGCGGGTGATGCTGAGCGAACGCTGGCACACCGATCGGCATCGCCGCCGCAGATCCGAGAAAGACGCAACGATCCATGACTCGCCTCCTCCGACGTGAACGCCTTATCGAGGTAAAACGCGGCGAGGCGCGATCAAGGCAGGGCGTCAGCGATCCGAATGATGCGCCTTCGCCTTGATGCCCGCCTCGCGGATTTCGCTCAGCGACGCCCGCGGCGTCAAAGCCTCAGGATCCAGCTTGATCTCGATGATCGCCGGCTTGTTGCTGGCCTGCGCCCGCTTGAACGCCTCGGCGAAATCCTCGGTCCGCTCCACCGTCTCGCCATGGCCGCCGAAGGCGCGCGCATAGGCGGCGAAATCCGGATTTCGCAGCGTGGTGCCGCTGATGCGGGTCGGATATTCACGCTCCTGATGCATGCGGATGGTGCCGTACATGCCGTTATTGACGACAACGATGATGATGTTCGCGCCATACTGCAGGGCGGTGGCGAATTCCTGACCGGTCATCAGGAAGCAGCCGTCGCCGGCGAACGCCACCACGGTGCGCTGCGGGTTGATCAGCTTGGCTGCCACCGCCGCCGGCACGCCGTAGCCCATCGAGCCCGAGGTCGGCGCAAGCTGGCTGGAATGGCGGCGGTAACGATGGAAGCGATGCAGCCAGGTGGCGTAGTTGCCCGCGCCATTGGCCAGCACGGCATCGGGCGGCAGGTTGGCGGCGAGCCAGCGCACGATCTCGGCCATCTGCACATTGCCCGGCGAAACCGTCGGCTTCTGCCAGGCTTCGTAATCGACGCGCGCAGCCTTCACCTGCTCAGCCCATTTGGCACTGCCCTTCACCGGACCCAGCTTTTCCAGCGCGGCCGCAAAGGCGCGGTTGCTGGCGTTGATCGGCAGGTCGGCCTGATAGACGCGGTTCAGCTCTTCCGGCCCGGCATGGATATGGATCAGCTTCTGGCCCGGTACCGGAATGTCGATCATGGTGTAGCCGCCGGTCGCCATTTCGCCCAGCTTGGCGCCCATCACCAGCAGCAGGTCGCTGTCCTTGATGCGCTGCTGCAGCTTCGGATTGATGCCGATGCCGACATCGCCGGCATAAACCGGGCTGTCATTGTCGATGTAATCCTGGCGGCGGAACACCGCGCCCACCGGGATATTGGAGGCTTCCGCCCAGGCCTGGACCTTCTGGCGGACCGTCTCGCTCCAGCCGCCGCCGCCGACGATCATCATCGGCCGCTCGGCAGCCTGCAACATCGCCTTTACCTGAGCCATCTGCTGATCGGAGGGATGCGCCTCCGCCGGCACCACCGGACGGCCATCGCTGCATTCCACTACATCGGTCAGCATGTCTTCCGGCAGCGCCAGCACCACCGGCCCCGGCCGGCCCGACATCGCCACCGAAAAGGCGCGGCCGATGAATTCCGGAATGCGCGTGGCGTCGTCGATCTGCGCCACCCATTTGGCCATCTGGCCGAACATGCGGCGATAGTCGATTTCCTGGAACGCCTCGCGCTCCATCATGTCGCGGCCGACCTGCCCGATGAACAGGATCATCGGCGTCGAATCCTGATAGGCGACGTGCACGCCGGCCGAGGCGTTGGTGGCGCCCGGCCCGCGGGTGACCATGCAGATGCCGGGGCGGCCCGTCGTCTTGCCGTAAGCGTCGGCCATCATCGCCGCCCCACCTTCCTGACGGCAGATCACGAAGCGCATGGTATTGGAGTGGTCGTGCAGCGCATCCAGCACGGCAAGAAAGCTTTCGCCCGGCACGCCGAACATCGTGTCGACGCCATGCAGCCGAAGCTGCTCTACCAGAATCTGACCGCCACTCCGTTTCATAACGCTACCTGTCTCCTCTAAAGGCGCTCACCGCTTAATGGGCGCGAAGGACGCCGGGGTCATCAGTCTGTTTTCCTGGGCTACCAGATAGCCCGCTTCCGCGCTTTTCTTCAGGTATGCCTGCCATTCCGGATCGGCTTGCATGGCCGCCCGCTTCCTGGCGCGGTCGGCGGCATCCTCGTAGACCCAGATATGCGTGAAGGTATTCTGCGGACCGGTTTCCGTGATCAGGTAGGCCAAGGGCTCGCCGAGATGCCGCTTCTGCGCCGCGAAGCCGTATTTCTCATACAGCTCCAGATGCGCCTTGATGGTTCCCGGCCGGCAAGTATAGGTACGGACATCCAACAGCATTTTCAATCCTTTCTGGGCTTAAAGCCCGGCCTTCCATAGCCCTGGCGCGCGAGAAAATGAGGCCACGGCTAACGCCGCGGCGATTATGCGGACAATCACCCTTATTCGGTAGCCTCATACCGGCGCTGGTCGCAGGCAGCACTTACCACACTGACACTAAGCCCTTCCCATTTGCTGCCCCGCATTCAAGGCTCATTCATAAGGCAGGCATCGGCCTGCCACCGGACGCGGTTTGACATCGCATGATTATGTTGATATCAACTCTTTATGTCGAACGGTATGGAGGCGACACTGCCGCCTACGAGTGGTGTCAATGAATAACAACGTTCAAAGGGAGTCGGTCTATGTATGTTGATGGTTTTGTTCTGCCGGTGCCGAAGAAGAAGATCGCCGAGTACAAGCGCATGTCCACCAAGGCCGGCAAGATTTGGCGCGAATACGGTGCGCTCGATTACAAGGAATATGTCGGCGATGACCTCAAGGTGAAGATGGGACTTCCCTTCCCCAAGCTGGTAAAGCTGAAGACCAGCGAAGTGCCGATCTTCGCCTACATCGTCTTCAAATCGCGCAAGCATCGCGACAGCGTGAATGCCAAGGTCATGAAAGATCCGCGGCTTGCCAAGCTGTGCGATCCGAACAACCCGCCCTTCGATTTCAAGCGCATGAGCTATGGCGGCTTCAAGCTGCTGGTGAAGTAAAACGAACTCTTCAGCCGGATCGCCGCGATGCAGCAGACAATTGCTGTTCAGGGGAAAACTCGTTTCCTGCGCAACGCACTTGTGCTGGGGCTGCTCACGGCGATCGGCCCCTTCGCAATCGACATGTATCTGCCATCCATGCCCTCCATCGGCGCCAGTCTCGGCGCCGATGCGGACCGGGTATTGCTGAGCCTGACGGCTTTCTTCGTGACCTTTGCCCTGGGCCACATGCTCTTCGGCCCGGTTTCCGACATGGTGGGGCGCAAGGCGCCCCTCTATTTCGGCATCCTGCTTTTTGCCGGTGCCAGCATCGGCTGCGCGCTTGCCACGGATATCGAGACGCTGATCGGCTTTCGCGCATTGCAAGGCCTTGGCGGCGCTGCCGGAATCGTGATTTCCCGTGCCATCGTCCGCGACCTCCATAGCGGAGTTGACGAGGCGCGGCTGCTCGCATTGCTCATGCTGGTGCTCAGCGTCTCGCCGCTTTTTGCACCGCTAATCGGCAGCATCATCATCGAACAGACAAGCTGGCGCAGCGTCTTCTGGCTGGTAATGGCGGCCGCTCTCATCGGCTTCGTCCTCGCCATCGTCTTCGTCCGCGAAACCCGGCCGGCGCATCTGCGCGGCGACAGCAACTGGGCCGGTGTGCTGGCGGGCTGCAAATTCCTGCTTACCGACCGGCAATTCCTGGGCCTCACCTTCATCGGCAGTTTCGCGCTGTCCAGCTTCTTTGTCTTTCTGGCGCAATCCTCCTTTGTGCTGATGGACCGCTACGGATTATCGCCGATGGCCTACAGCCTGGTTTTCTCCGTCAACGCTGCCGCCTTTTTCGCCGCCATGCAGTTCAACGGCTGGCTCGGCGCGCGGTTCGGCCTGCGCCGGCTGGTGCGCCCCGCCGTGTATGGCTATGCCGCGGCGATGCTGCTGCTCCTCGCGCTGGTGCTGGTGGGCGTTGAGAATCTTCTATTGCTTGAGGTGGTCTTGTTTGCCGGTTACGCTTTCGTTGGCATCCTGCTGCCGGTCAGCTCCGTGCTGGCGCTGGAGGATCACGGTACCATTGCTGGCACCGCCTCCTCGCTGATGGGGACACTGCAGCTTGCCTGCGGCGCGATTGCCATGGCGCTCAGCGGCGCCTTCGCCGATGGCAATCTGCTGCCGATGGTGGCCGGGATCGCCGGCTGCGCCGCCATGTCGCTTCTGCTGGCGCTGATCTTACTCAAACCGAGGGACTAGCTGCCGCGCGGCAGCACCGCCAGTGCCTCCACTTCGAACAGCATGCCGTCCAGCGCCAGCCGTGGCACCGGGATCAGGGTGCAGGCCGGTTTCGGCCCGGTGCCAAAAGCCTGCTCCAGTTCCGCGCCGAAGATATGCAACTTCGCTTCCGTATGATCGACGATCAGCACGGTCAACTTGGCCACATGCTGCGGCCCCACGCCCGCAGCCGCCAAAGCGATCTTCAGGTTTTTAAAGGCCTGCCGCACTTGTGCAGTGAAATCTGCGGTCAGACTGCCGTCTTCTGTTTCGCCGCCCTGCCCTGAAATGCAGATCACCTGCACACCCGGATCGAGAATGGCGAGATGGGAGTAGCCGTTCTTCGCCGCGTCATAAAGGCCCGGCGGATTGATAAGCGCAAAAGTCATCGGATCGCTTCCTGACAGTATTCAGTCTTTCGGTTTATTACGCCTGTCATTGCCATTCAGGCTGGCCACCCGGATTGGCACTGACATCCCTATGACGTTTGAGCAGATACGGTTGTGACGCGGCCACCGGCGAATCATCCCCATATGGCCGCCCTGCCTTGCCCCTCCCTCTGAAACCCGGCATAAGCAGCAGGCAACGAAACCGGAGGGACGCCATGCAGGTTGCCGCGCGCATGCTGCGCCTGGGCTCGGAAAGCGCCTTCGAGGTGCTGGCCCGCGCCAAGGCGCTGGAGGCCGAGGGGAAGACAATCATCAATCTGGGTATCGGGCAGCCCGATTTCCCGACGCCGCCGCATGTGGTCGAAGCGGCCATCAAGGCGCTGCGTGACGGCCATCACGGCTATACGCCCGCCAACGGCATCCTGCCTTTGCGCGAGGCGGTCTGCGCCGAGATCCACCGGCGTTACAGGCAAACCGTCTCGCCCGAGCGCATCGTGATCGTGCCGGGCGGCAAGGTCACCATGGCCACCGCCATCATGATGTTCGGCGAGCCGGGCACCGAGATCATGTATCCCGATCCGGGCTTCCCGATTTATGAGTCGTTGGTCCATTTCACCGGCGCGAAGCTGGCCGGCTATCCGCTGCTGGAAAAAGACCGCTTCGCCTTCCGCGCCGGCGATCTGCTGGCGCGCATCACGCCGCAGACGCGCCTGCTGATCATCAACTCGCCTGCCAATCCCACCGGCGGCGTCGCGCCTGCGGCGGAAGTGAAGAAGCTGGTCGAAGGCCTGCAGAACTTCCCGCATGTCACCGTCTTGGCCGACGAGATTTATTCCCGCCTGGTGCTGGATGGCGACGGCACGTATGCCAGCTTCATCCCCTATCTGGATCAGTTGCAGGACCGCCTGATCATCCTGGAAGGCTGGTCCAAGACCTATGCCATGACCGGCTGGCGCCTGGGCTGGGGCCTGTGGCCGGCAAAACTGGTGGACCTTGCCACCAAGCTCGCCATCAATACCCATTCCTGCGTCAACGCCGCCACGCAATATGCGGGCATCGCCGCCCTGGAGGGGCCGCAGGACGCGGTGGAAGAGATGCGCCAGGCCTTCCGCCGCCGCCGCGACCTCTGCGTTGCCGGGCTGAACAGGATTCCGGGCCTGAGCTGCATCAAGCCGGAAGGCGCCTTCTATGCCTTCCCCAATATCTCAAAAACAGGGCTTACCGCGCGGCAGATACAGGACGAATTGCTGGAAAAGGCCGGGGTGGCCACCATCGCCGGCACCAGTTTTGGCCGCCACGGCGAGGGCTATCTGCGGCTGTCTTTCGCTGCTTCCGATGAGGCCATCGCCGAGGCACTGGACCGGATCGCTGCTTTCTTGTCCAACCGCGCGCCGAAACAATAGGCAGAATTTAGTCTATTTTTTAATCACAGAGGCGCTTTTATATGCAAATCCGCACAGAAACCTATCCACAGCCCCCGCCTTCCAGCGGGATTCCAGCCACTTCATCTGGTGTTGAGGGTGGCACGGGCCGTGCATACCACAGTGCAGACCCTAACTTCGTCTTTTCTAAACTGACCAACCGTCTGTAGCACCCATGAAAAAAATCGAAGCCATCATCAAGCCCTTCAAACTCGACGAGGTGAAGGAGGCACTGCACGAGATCGGCCTGCAGGGCCTGACCGTCACCGAGGCCAAGGGCTTTGGCCGCCAGAAGGGTCATACCGAGCTGTATCGCGGCGCCGAATATGTCGTCGATTTCCTGCCCAAGGTGAAGATCGAGGTGGTGCTGGACGACGGCATGGTCGACCGCGCCGTGGAGGCCATCACACAGGCCGCCCGCACCGGCCGCATTGGCGACGGCAAGATCTTCATCTCCACCGTCGAAGAAGTCATCCGCATCCGTACCGGCGAGAAAGGCGCGGAAGCGGTCTGACGGCGAGGCAGGTATACCTCGCCAATCATCCTCATCGAGTCACCCCCGTTCGGGGAAATCTTCGTGAGCAGTTAGCAACCAGGGAAGAAGCAGCAGGAAAACAGCCATGGCTGATGCAAAATCCATTGTGAAGCAGTTAAAGGACAAGGATACCAAGTACGTCGACTTCCGGTTCACCGACCCGCGTGGCAAGTGGCAGCATGTCGCTTTCGACATCACCATGATCGATGAGCCGACCCTGAAGGAAGGTATCATGTTCGACGGCTCCTCAATCGCTGGCTGGAAGGCGATCAATGAGTCGGACATGCTGCTCAAGCCTGATCTCGACACCCTCACCTTCGACCCGTTCTCGGCGCAGACCACCGCCGTGCTGTTCTGCGACGTGCTGGAGCCGCATGAGGGCACCAACTACAACCGCTGCCCGCGTTCGATCGCCAAGGCCGCCGAAGCCTACATCAAGTCCAGCAAGATCGCTGACGTCGCCTATTTCGGTCCCGAGGCCGAGTTCTTCGTGTTCGACGACGTCCGCTTCAAGGTTTCGATGAACGAGACCTATGTCTACATGGACGACATCGAAGGTTCGTACAACTCGGGCAAGGTCTACGAAGGCGGCAACATGGGCCACCGCGCCCCGATCAAGGGCGGCTACTTCCCAGTCGCTCCGCTGGATCAGGGCGGCGACCTGCGCTCGGAAATGCTGTCGACCATCGCCGCCATGGGTGTCACCGTCGAGAAGCATCACCACGAGGTGGCGAACAGCCAGCATGAACTGGGCATCAAGTTCAACACCCTGCTGAAGTGCGCCGATGCGATGCAGATCTACAAGTACTGCGTCCACAACGTCGCCCATGCCTGGGGCAAGACCGCGACCTTCATGCCGAAGCCGGTCAAGGGCGACAACGGTTCGGGCATGCACGTCCACCAGTCGCTGTGGAAGGGCGGCAAGCCGCTGTTCGCCGGCAACAAGTATGCCGGCCTGAGCGACATCGCGCTCTACTACATCGGCGGCATCATCAAGCATGCCAAGGCGCTGAACGCCTTCACCAACCCGCTGACCAACAGCTACAAGCGCCTGATCCCGGGCTTCGAGGCTCCGGTGCTGCTGGCCTATTCGTCGCGTAACCGTTCGGCCTCCTGCCGCATCCCGTTCGGCGCCGGCGAGAAGGCCAAGCGCGTTGAGGTCCGCTTCCCCGATCCGGGCGCGAACCCCTACCTGGCCTATGCCGCGATGCTGATGGCCGGTCTGGATGGCATCAAGAACAAGATCCATCCGGGTCCGGCGATGGACAAGAACCTCTACGACCTGCCTCCTGAGGAACTGAAGGAAGTGCCGCAGGTTTGCGGTTCGCTCCGCGAGGCCCTGGAAAACCTGGACAAGGATCGCGCCTTCCTGAAGGCCGGCGGTGTCTTCACCGACGATTTCATCGACAGCTATCTCGAGCTGAAGTGGGAAGAGGTGTACGCGTTCGAGCACACCCCACATCCGATCGAGTTCTCGATGTACTACTCGGTCTAATTAACGACCTTCCCTGGGCTCACGGCGTCAGCCGCGTGTCCATTAAGGCCCCGCCGGTTCCTGCCGGCGGGGTTTTTCTTTTGAGGAACCCGCCTTTCCACTGCCGTGTTGGCTATCCATCCTCACAAGGCAGGAGTTGATCATGGCCGCGCATTATCCCTCTGGAACCGGCAGCATCGTCGCCATCGCCGGTCATCCGCTGCATCCGATGGCAGTCTCGCTGCCCATCGGCGCGCTCATCCTGGCGCTGGGCGCCGATATCGGCTTCTGGATCACGCAGAATCCCTTCTGGGTCTATGCTGCCACCTGGCTGCTGCTTGCCGCCTTGGTAACGGGCGCCATCGCCGCCCTGCTCGGCGTGATCGAACTAATCGGGTTGGGCCGCGCCCGCACGCTCAAGGTTGGACTGGCCCACGGCGCCGGCAACGTCCTGCTGCTCATGCTGTCGCTCTGGAATTACAGCCTGCATCTCGACACGCCGGAACAGGTCATTCCTTATGGCCTGATCATCTCCATCGTCGGCGTCGTACTGGTCGTGGCCACAGGTTGGCTGGGCGGGGAGCTGTCGTACCGCCATGGAATTGGCGTCTCGCGTCAGATCGGCGTGAGCGAAGGCTACGATCACGGCTACCCGCCGAACAGCCGGGACCGTTCGGCAAACCCTAAAGTCCGCTGACCCCACGGGAATCGCAGCGGCCACTGCGGCATGAGGCCGACTGTCAAGCACGAAGGCCCTCTTGATTCCGCCTCGGGCCGCGCCCACACTCCGCCGCCATGAGTACCCCCTCCCAAAGCGCCGCCGGCCGCGGCAGCACCGGTGTGCGGCTGGCGCCGATCCTGTTCTTTGTCGGCGCCGTCAGTTGCTGCTTCGGCATCGCCATGCTGGCGCCGATGCTGGCCGACCTGCTGGAAGGTCATGAGGATTACAAGGTCTTTCTGATCTGCGCCTTCGGCACGCTGTTCATCGGCGCCGGGATCGCGATTGCGACCTACGACCGCAATCAGAATATCAATCTGAACGAAACGCTTCTGCTGCTGCCCGCCACCTGGATCACCGTCAGCCTCGTGGCGGCCTTGCCTTTCATGATTTCTGAGCTGCAGCTTTCGCTGGCCGATGCCGTGTTCGAATCCGTCTCCGGCCTAACCACCACGGGTTCGACGGTGATCACCAGTCTCGACACGCTGCCGCGCGGCCTCCTGCTGTGGCGTTTTCTCATCCAGTGGATTGGCGGCTTCGGCATGGTCACCGTCGCCGTTCTGGCCCTGCCCTTCCTGCGCATCGGCGGTCTGCAGCTATTCAGCCTCGATCTCTCGCCAAGCTCGACCAAGTTCGTGCCCCGCATCACCGAGGTGGTCGGACAGATCGGCATCATTTACACGCTGCTGACCGCGCTTTGCGCCCTGTGCTTTTGGAGCGCGGGCATGGACGGGTTCGATGCCATCGGCCATGCGATGACGGCCCTGTCCACCGCCGGCTTCTCCAGTCACGATGCCGGTCTGGCCTATTTCGACAGCGTCTTGATCGAATGGATTGCCATCATGTTCATGGTGATCGGTGCCATTCCCTTTGGCCTCTACGTCGTGGCGGCCTATGGCCGGCCCGATCGCCTGCTGAACGACGATCAGGTGCGCCTCTTCTTCGCCATCATCCTCACCGTTGCAATCCTGCTGACCGTCTGGCGCATCGCAGAACATGACCGGCCGTTCTGGCTGGCCCTGCATGAATCGCTGTTCATGACGGTGGCGACCATCACCACCACCGGCTTTGCCGGATATGACTTCACGAACTGGGGCGGCTTTGCCGAACTGATTGCCCTGCTGTTGATGCTGATCGGCGGCTGCACGGGCTCGACGGTCGGCGGCATCAAGGTTTTCCGCATCCTCACCATGATGCGCATGCTGCGCGCGCAGCTTCAGCGCCAGATCTTCCCGCATGGCGCCTTCAGAGTGACCTTCAACGGCGAGAATATCCCCGACGCCGTGCGCGCGGGCGTCGCCAGCTACATCTTCATCTACCTCGTGCTGCTGATGCTCCTGACCCTGGCAATCGCGCTGTTCGGTCTGGACTTCCGGGAAAGCCTCGGCGCCGCGGCCACGGCGCTGGGCAATAACGGGCCGGGCCTGGGACCGCATAGCGGGCCCTGCTGCACCTTCAAGGATGTCCCCACCGGGGTGAAATGGCTGATGGCGGTCGGCATGCTGGCGGGCCGCCTGGAAATCCTGATCCTGCTGATCCCGTTCAGCCGGTCTTTCTGGCGCCACTGACGCCCGCCGACCGCAGAAGTCACAACCGCGGCGAACATTTTCCCGCTTGAATGGTTTCCCGACCAGCAAGGGAGACGCCATACATGTCGAGTGAAGACCTCCACGCGCCGCGCGAACGCCTCAGCAAGCATACCCTGGCCATGCACCAGGCCATCGTCTCGCTGATGGAAGAGCTGGAAGCGGCCGACTGGTATCAGCAGCGGGCCGACGATTGCGAGGATCCGGCCCTGAAGGAAATCCTCCTGCACAACATGCGCGAAGAGATCGAGCACGCCGCCATGGTGCTGGAATGGCTGCGCCGCAACAGCCAGGACTTCAATAAGCACCTCAAGGACTATCTCTTCACCGAGGGCGACATCGTCAACCTCGAAAAGCATTCCAAGGAGGAGTGAACGTCTCAAAGCTGCGGCGGTCGCAACGCCGCCGCCAGCCCCATTGCCAGTACCGCACCGATGGCGCAGGCCAGAAACACCGTCGGATAGCCGAAGCCTGCGGCAACAAAGCCCAGCACCGGACCGGCCAGAAAGATGGCGAGATCGAAAAAGGCGATATAGCCGCCGATTGCCATACCGCGGCTTTGCGGCGCCACCCGACGCATCGCCTCCACACCCAGCGCCGGAAACACCAGCGAAAACCCAAGACCCGTCAGCGTCGCGCCTGCAAAAGCGAGCCAGCTTGAATGGGCGAAGAACAAAACCACCTGCCCCATGGCCTGCACCGCCAGGGACACCAGCGCCACGATGGTGCCGCCGTGACGGTCCGGCAGGCCGGCGAAGAATAGCCGCACCAGGATGTAGCCGGCGCCGAAGCCACTGAGCGCCAGACCCGCGCCGTCCCAGTCGCGGCTCGCGTAATGCAGCGTGATGAAGGATGCGAGCGCGCCGAACGACATCGCGCTCAGTGCCAAGGCCAGGCCCGGCTGCCAGATCAGTCCCAGTACGCGATAAAACGGCACGCGCGGCCCCGCCTGATGCGGTGCAATGCCCGGCCGCAGCAGCGCCAGCGCCAAGGCTGGCAGCGGTACCGCCATGGTGACGACAGCCACCGCGATGAAGCCGGCCTGTTCCAGCAGCCATAAGCCTAACGGCGCACCGAGCCCCATCGCGCCATACATCGCGATCCCCTGCCAGGCCATAACGCGGCCGGTATTCTGCGCGCCGACCGTGGCAATAGCCCAACTCATCGCGCCGGTCAGGAACAGGCTTTCCGCCACCCCGAGCAGCAGCCGTCCGGCAAACAGGATGCCAAGGCTGACCGCCGAACTAACCGGCAGCACGGCCGAGAGCAGATAAGCGCCGCCGGCCAGAATCGCCGCGGGCAGGCCGAGCATTACGGCGGACTTCGCGCCGTACTTGTCGCAGGTCACGCCAGCAGGCTGTCGCGTCAGCACGGTCGCCAGCGACTGGATGCCGATCACCCATCCCACCACGACGGTGCCGTAGCCCAGCGCGCCATGCACCTGCGCGGGCAGCACCGGCAGGGGAATGCCGACCGTCAGAAAACTGAAGAAGACCATGGCGACGAAGGGCAGCAGGCGCAGCAGCACCGGCTTGTCGGCAGCGGAATTGGGAGAAGCAAAATTAGACGAAGCAGAACCGGAAGTCTTGGCCGTCATCACACGCATACCTCAACGGCGCTCACATTTATGAGCGCGCAGCATGCGTTGGTTGACGTTAACGCCTACGGCCGGTCACCGGAATGGTGGCGCGACTTCTCATCCGGACTTAGCAAGCAGGCGGCGATCCTGTCAAGCGCGGCATGCATTGCCGCGCCTAGTCGACATAGATCATCTTCACCGTCATGCCGCCATCGATGACGATGGGCTGCCCGGTCATGAAACCCGATGTTTTGTCATCGGCCAGAAACAGACAGGCTTCGGCGATGTCCTCGGGCTTGCCCACACGGCCGACCGGATGCTGCTCGCGATCCGCTTCCGAATGCTGTGGCTCTTCGGCGCGTTTGGAATATTGCCAGTCGCGTGTCTCGATCCAGCCCGGCGCAATGGCATTCACCCGGATGCGATGCGGCGCAAGGCTGATCGCCATGCCATGTGTCAGCGCCGCGATGCCCCCTTTGGAGGCCGTATAGCCTTCAGTACCGGCCTCCGACATATAGGCGCGGGTAGAAGAGATGTTGACGATGGCGCCGCCCTGGCCGCGCGCCGCCATGCGCTTGGCTGCGGCCTGGCTGCACAAAAAAGTGCCACGCAGGTTCACGGCAATGACACGGTCGAAATCCACCGCACTCAGCGCGAGGAAATCGACGCGCTTCATGATGCCTGCATTGTTGATCAGGATGTCGGGGCAACCGAGCTGCCGCTCTGTCTCGGTCATCCAGGTCTCGACATCGACCGCCAGCGCCACATCGGCCGGACGGAACAGCGCCGTACCGCCACGCGCGCGTATCTGTGCCGCCGCTTCATCTCCCGCATCGATATCGAGGTCGCACAGCGAGATAGCATAGCCTGCTTCGGCGAAGCGATAGGCGATAGCGCGGCCGATGCCCTGACCGCCGCCGGTGATGGCTGCGACTTTCATGGCGTCAGCCGTTCTGGCTCAGAGCCGGTTCCGCGCGCACCGCTTCGGCAATGACGCGCACCAGATCGACCTGCCGGAACGGCTTGGTCAGGCGCTGCAGTTTCGGATTGAGCCCCGGCTCCAGTTCGGTATGGCCGGTCGCCAGGATCACCGGCAGGTGCGGCCATTTCAGCTTGATCACATCGGCAAGCTGCGTGCCGGTCATCTGCGGCATCGCCTGGTCGGTGATGACCAGATCGATCGCCGCCTCGCGCTCCAGGACCTGCAAGGCCTGCTCGCCCGAGCTTGCTTCGAAGACGCGATGCCCGAGGTCTTCCAGCATGGCGACGGTGTTGGTCAGCACGAGGAAATCGTCATCCACCGTCAGGATCGACAGCTCGCGCGTTCCCGGCGCGGCCGAAGGCGTGCTGGCCTGGTTGAGGAAGCTCAGTGTCGCTGCATCCAGTTCAGCCACAGGCAGCCACAGCAAAGCCATCGTACCCTCGCCCTTGCGGCTTTTCAGGATCAGCCGCCCATTTGACTGCTCGGCCAGACCATGCACCATCGACAGGCCAAGGCCAGTGCCCTTGCCAACGCCCTTGGTGGTGAAGAACGGCTCCATGGCGCGCGCCAGCGTCTGCTCGTCCATGCCTTCGCCGGTATCCGATACCGACAGGCAGACGTAATGGCCGGGCTCCAGCTTGCTGCTATGACCGGGGACGATCATTTCCTGCCGCGCCGCGATGGTGATGACACCGCCATCCGGCATGGCATCGCGCGAATTCACAGCGAGATTCAGCAGCGCGGATTCAAGCTGGTTCGAGTCCGCCAGCACCGGCGGCAGGTCGTGCGGAAAGTCAATCTCGATCGTGATCGACGGCCCCAGCGTGCGCTGCAGAAAAGCGCTCATGCCGCGCACCAGAGCCGCCGCGTCAACCGGTTCCGGGTTCAGCTCCTGGCGCCGCGCAAAGGCGAGCAGGCGCCGCGTCAGCGAAGCGCCGCGCTGCGCGCCCTGGATCGCATTCTCGATCAACGGCCGCACCTTGGCATCGGCCGGGAGGCGCTTGTCGACCAGTTCCAGGCTGCCAAGGATCGCCGCCAGCAGATTGTTGAAGTCATGCGCGATGCCGCCGGTCAGCCGGCCGATCGCCTCCATCTTCTGCGACTGGAACAGAGCCTCGCGCGCCTCTTCCAGCGCCTTCTGGGTCTCCATCCGCTCGGTGACGTCGCGGGTAATCTTGGCGAAGCCGATCAGTTCGCCATCGTCGTCATGGATTGCATCCAGCACGACATGGGCCCAGAAGCGGCTGCCGTCCTTACGCACGCGCCAGCCCTCCTTCTCGCAGCGCCCTTCGCGGATCGCCACTTCCAGCGAACGCTCAGGGTCGCCGCGCTCGCGGTCCTCCGGGGTGTAAAAATGCGAGAAATGCGCACCGATGATCTCGTCCGACGTATAGCCCTTGATCCGCTTGGCGCCGGAATTCCAGCTTGAGACGCAGCCATCGCGGTCCAGCATGAAGATCGCGTAATCGGTGACGCCCTGCACCAGCAGGCGGAACTGCTGCTCGCTCTGGCGCAACGCCTCCTCGGCGGCCTTCTTCTCGGTCAGGTCGCGGGTGATCGTAGCAAAGCCGACCAGCTTTCCTGTCGGATCGAGGATCGGGTCGATGACGACATGCGCCCAGTACACGCTGCCATCTTTGCGCACCCGCAGGTTCTCGGCCTCGTATTTGCCGGCATTGATCGCGATGTCGAGGGACCGCTGCGGCAGACCGGCCTGCTGATCTTCTTCGGTGTGAAATAGCGAGAAATGGCGGCCGACGATTTCGGCCGGCGTATAGCCGCTGAAACGCTGCGCACCGGAATTCCAGCTTGTGATGATCCCGGCCGGATCCAGCATGTAAATTGCGTAGTCGGTGATCGCGTCCAGCAGAAGACGGTGCTGGCCCTCTTCCGCGAATGGAGCTTGAGGACGCTCGGCGTTAGGCATACCGGAGCTTTCGTAAAATGTTGAAAGAGTGCAACTATCAACCACGGCGCCGGGCTTGTCAGCCCTGTCGGAAGAGGTATGGAGACGCCCTGCGGATATTTCCCTTATGGGTTGCATACCTTTTATATCGAACCTGGCAGAAAGGTCAAACCCAACCATTCCCCCACTCCGCTTGCGACAACCGGATCGAGCGACCTGTTTAAACACGAGAAACCCGCCGATTGTTCATCAGGCGAAAAGAAAATCGCCGCGATTGATCAGGGATATCCGAGGGATGCGAGAAAGCCCAGACGACGCCGCATCGCGCAGCACCGCCCGGTTTCTTCTTCTTCTAAAAACTGCTTTTCCTGAAATTTGTGGCGTATGAAAGGCCTAAGTCGCCGCCAGGGCTGCTGCACCGGTCGTTTGGGGTGGATCGCCGAGCGCTTTCGTCACCAGCTCCGTATCGAGATATTCTACCAGCTCCACCAGCTTGCCGTCGCGCAGACGGCAGACCATGCAATAATCGTTGCAATAGGGCTGGCCTGCCACGGTTACGTTGTTGCCCCTCGCCAGCACCACCACCGTATCGCCCTCGGCGATGAAACGGCGCGGCACAGTCTTGATCTGGCCTGCGATGACCTGCCGTAGTGGGCCGAAAAGCTCATCGATGACCGTCTGCTTGCCGTCATAGCGGCGCGACCAGCTCGTCGTGCCGCACATGTCCCAGCAGAAATCCTCGGCCATCGCCTCAATCAGGGGCCGCGAATTGCCCTCCGCCAACCCTTCGAAAATCCGCTGCACGATCTGTTTGTTCGCTGCTGCATTCATGCGCATTCCTCCGTTTCGCCTACCTGTCGCGCTATGATGCGCATGGATAACGCCATTCTTCCAATCGATAGATCATATGATGTATATTCACACCATGAATTTAGCCGCCATCGACCTCAACCTGCTAGTTGCCCTGGACGCACTGCTCACCGACGCTCATGTCGGCCGTGCGGCGATGCGGGTTGGCCTGTCACAACCGGCGATGAGCCATGCGCTGCGCCGCCTGCGCGAGATGCTGGACGATCCGCTGCTGGTTCGCAGCGGTGCGCGGATGGAGTTGACGCCGCGGGCACTAGCCTTGCGAACGCCCTTGGCCGATGCACTGCATCAGGTATGCGGCCTGTTCGTCTCCGAGCAGTTCGATCCCGCCACCTCGACGCGGCGCTTTCGCCTGATGACGGCGGATCATTTGCTGAACCTGCTGATCGCGCCATTGAGCGAGCGTTTCGCCACGCTGGCACCCGGGGTACGTCTGGATGTCGAAGCCTGGCGCGGACCGGCCACCATGACGCCGGAGCTTGCCCGCAATATCGATCTGGTGGTGGCCTGCACGCCTGAAGCGTTTCCCGCTTTCCACCGTCAGCGTCTTTTTGCCGATCACGATGCGCTGGCGGTGCGCCGCGGCCATCCGCAGACCGCTAGGCTGCGGCGACTGGATGTGTTTTTGAAGGCGCGCCATGTGGCCGTTGTCGGCCGCGGCCAGCGCGAAGATCCCATCGATACCTGGCTGCGCGAAACCCATCGCGTCGAGCGCCGCATCGCGCTTACCGTGCCCAGCTATCTGCAGGCCCTGCACATGGCATCGGGCAGCGATCTTGTCGCCTTCGTCCCCCGCCGCCTAATCGAGGCGCAATCCCGCGCGCTGTCGCTTATCGCCGTCAACCCGCCACTCGATCCCGGCCTGGACGAGGAATTCATGTTCTGGCCGACGCGGGCGCAAATGGATCAGGGCTCAATCTGGCTGCGCCAGCAGGTCGCCGCCATCGGCTGCAGCCTCGACCGCGCGCGGAACGGCAGAAGCAAAGAGGCAGCGTGAGCGATAGCACAACCGCCCGCTCCACCTCTTTCACCGCATGACACTTGAGAAAAACCGCTAAGGTCCTCACCAAAAAACAGGGCGCCGAAGCGGCGCCCCGCCCTTTCCGCATCCTTAATCCCAGCGGCCTACTTCACCAGCGGGCAATTCCCGTCCTTCAGCGGCCGGAAGGCCTGCTCGGCGGGTACGGTGGCAACCACCTTCAGGTAATCCCAGTCGCCCTTCGATTCAGACGGCTTCTTCGCTTCCAGCAGATACATCGGATGCATCTTGCGGCCGTCGATGCGGATGCTGCCCTTGCCGAACAGCGGATCGTCGGTCGGCATCGCTTTCATCGCCTCGACAATGGCGCGGCCATCCTGCGGCCCGCCCGCTTTCTCGACCGCCCTGAAGTAATGCATCAGGCCAGCATAGACGCCGGCATGCATGTCGTTCGGCATCATCTTCTTCGGATGCGCTGCCTGGAACCGCCTCGACCAGGCGCGCGTGCCATCGTTCATGTCCCAGTAAAACGGCGCCACCGATTGCAGACCCTGCGTCGCTTCCAGCCCCAGGGCCGGCACATTGGTGACACCGAAAATCAGCCCGATCACCTTCTGCTTCTGCGCTAGGCCGAATTCAGCCGCCTGCTTCAGCGAATTGGTCAGATCGCCGCCGGCATTGGCAAAAGCCACCACATCGGCGCCGGAGGACTGCGCCTGCAGCAGAAAGGAGCTGAAGTCGCTGGCATTGATCGGATGGCGCACCGCACCCACCACTTCGCCGCCCAGCGCCTTGATCTCGTCGCTCGCCTGCTTTTCCAGATCGTGGCCGAAGGCGTAGTCGGCGGTGATGAAGAACCATTTCTTGCCGCCGCCAGCAAAGGCCGCACGCGCTGCCGAATGACCGTAGGACCAGGTATCGTAGGTCCAATGCACCATGTTGGGCGAGCAGCGTTCGCCGGTCAGCATCGCACTGCCCGCGCCCGAGCCGATCATCACCTTGTTCTTGTCGCGCACGATCTCGTTGACGGCAAAGGCCACCGCCGAATTGGGCAGGTCGACGATGACATGCACGCCGTCAACATCCAGCCACTGCCGCGCCGTATTGGCGCCGATATCGGGCTTGTTCTGGTGATCAGCGGAGATCACCTCCACCTTATACTCGCCGCCCTTCATGTAATCCTCGGCGGCCAACTTGGCGGCCAGCACCGAACCCGGCCCCTGGAAATCGGCATAAACGCTCGACATGTCGTTCAGCACGCCGACGCGCACGACATTATCCGCCGCAACAGCGGACCAACTGAACCCGCCTGCCAGAATGGCGGCAGCAATGGCTTTCCGCATGGCCTCCTCCCTTTGTTGTGTCTATAATTGTTGTTTTATAATACTATTTTGACTGAGAACATTTCAAGGGAAAAAGGCGGATGCCAGCACAGGCGCGCGCTAATAAAACGGCGCGAAGCGCATAGATGCTCCGCCCGTCTCGGCAAATCTCGTTCGTCTGCGAATAAAGCGGGTCGTGCCGCGGCACGGCTGTGGCATCAGCAGTGTTTCTTGTTGGCGCTTCACCGCGCTAGCCGACAATCACTAGATCGCCTCCTACGCCGTCACGCCGCGGCTTGGCGTATGAGGAGAGACGTATGCAAGATGAGTGGATGGCAATGGCACAACAATGGCGACCGGTCGCAAAACTCCTTGCCTCTCGCTCTGCTCTTCGCGACGCTTTACTCGTGACGGGCAGGTGGATTTACATCGTCACCAATCGCCCGAATGGCACGATCTATATCGGTGTCACCAACGACATCCGGCGCCGCGCGTATGAGCATCGCGAGGGGCCGGTCGGACTTCACCAAAGACTTACGGTTGCAAGCGACTGGTCTTCGCCGAGCAGCGTGACCCTATCACCGAAGCAATCCCTTGCGAGCAAGCAACCCACCGCACCCGCAGAACGAGAACATCTCGTTCCGCGACTGGCCTCCAACTGGCTCTGAACCGGATTCAACTGGCACTCAACGGGACTCAATTGGCATCCAATGGGATGCAATTGGCTCTCAACGGGCTGAACCGGCCGCCAATGGGCTTCAAACAGCACGGCCTCTGCCGTACTGCCCATAAAACCCATTGCGTTGCCGGACAGATCAGCCCGATTTGGCCAGTCGGAGGAAAACCTCACCAACCAGCAGGTGTGTCACCTCTCCGCAACCATCGCCGTCCAGCGGGCCGCTCTGGCCGTCGTCCAGCGGCAGGATCAGCCGGTCGTATTGCAGGATCTTCGGCCCGTCCCAGCGTGTGATGCTGATATGAAAGGGGCGGCGCTCGGTCACGGCCAGATCGAAATGCTGGCGGATCACCGGCCGTCGCTCCAGGGTCACGCCGTCCGGCCCGGGCACCAGTCCCTCGCCGCCGCCCACTTTGGCGGTTTCGTGATAGCCTTCACCGGCCGCCAGATAGATATAGCGTCCCGCCTCCTGCCCCACTTTTACGATGGCGAGATCCGTCACACCAGGCAAAGTTTCCACCGGCGGCAGATCGGCGTAGGCGAGCATGCGGCGCTCGCCGCGCGCCTGGTCGTAGAGCGCCTTCAGCGCGATCAGCTCCGGCGCCACGATCTCATCGGCCGCCCAGCGATCGGCAGGCCTGGTCTGAGTTGGCGGCTTGGTCATGCTCCCTCGCTTAATCCGCGGCGCTCGTCTTCAGCACGCTGGCCCAGATTCACGGCTGAGGCACAGGCCGCGGCCGGCCATTCTCATCGATGGCGACATAGGTATATACGCCCTCGGTCACCTTGATCTCGGTGGGATCGAGTCGGCGCGCCACGATGGTCTCCAGCTTCACCGCCATCGAAGAACGGCCAACGCGGATGATCTCGCCATAGATCGAAACGATATCGCCCACCTTGATCGGCTGATGGAAGGTCATGGCATCCACCGCCACCGTGGCGACGCGGCCCTGCGCGCGGCGCGCAGCGACAATGCCGCCGGCGATATCCATCTGGCTCAGCACCCAGCCGCCGAAGATGTCGCCGTTGCCGTTCATGTCGGCCGGCATCGGCGCAGTGCGGATCAAAGGTTCGCCGCGCTCGGGGCGCGGATGCGAAATTCCGCCCTTTTCGTCGACCGTGCCCGTCATTGATCCACCATATGTTGGTTGTGTCCCGGAATGCGCCCACACTATACTGCGGCGCAACGACGAGTCACCCCTTTAACAGAATCTATGAATAGTATGAACGACTTGTTTCAGTCCGGCCCCAAGGGCGGCGGCGATTACACCGCCAAGGACATTGAAGTCCTCGAAGGCCTGGAGCCGGTCCGGCGCCGGCCGGGCATGTATATTGGCGGCACCGATGAGCGCGCGTTGCATCACCTGTTCGCCGAGGTGCTGGACAACTCGATGGACGAGGCCGTGGCCGGCCATGCCGACCGCATCGAGGTCGAACTGCAGGCCGATGGCGCACTGCGGGTCAGCGACAATGGCCGCGGCATTCCGATCGACAAGCATCCCAAGTTCAAGGACAAGTCGGCGCTGGAGGTGATCCTCACCACGCTGCATTCCGGCGGCAAATTCTCGTCCAAGGTCTACTCCACCGCCGGCGGTCTGCATGGCGTCGGCATTTCGGTGGTGAACGCGCTGTCGGATCAGCTCATCGTCGAAGTCGCCCGTGATCGCGAATTGTGGCGGCAGGAATATTCGCGCGGCACACCGAAGGGCAAGCTGGTGAAGGTCGGCCCGGCGCCGAACCGCCGCGGCACCACCGTGATCTTCCATCCCGACGAACAGATCTTCGGCAAGGGCGCACATTTCCGCCCGGCCCGCATCTTCAAGATGGCGCGCTCGAAAGCCTATCTGTATCCGGGCGTGAAGATCATCTGGAAATGCGCGCCGGAACTGATCCCGTCTGGCGACGACACGCCGGCGGAAGCCATGCTGCATTTCCCTGGTGGTCTGCAGGATTACCTCTCGGCGCAGCTCGAAGGCCAGCAGACCGTCACGCCGACGCCGTTCGCGGGCCGCGCGGCTCTGGCGGGCGAGCGCGGTCAGGTCGAATGGGCGATCCATTGGCCGCAGGAGATCGACGAAGGCTGGCTGCATTCCTACTGCAACACGGTGCCGACGCCGGAAGGCGGCACGCATGAAGCGGGCTTCCGTTCCGCCCTGCTGCGCGGCTTCAAAGATTACGCCGAGCTCACCAACAACCGCAAAGGCAGCCAGATCACCGCCGACGACATCATTGGCGGCGCCACCGCGATGCTGTCGGTTTTCATCAAGGAGCCGCAGTTTCAAGGCCAGACCAAGGACAAGCTGGTCACGGTCGAGGCGCAGAAGCTGGTCGAAGCGGCCGTGAAGGATCACTTCGACCACTGGCTCGCCGGCGCGCCGCAGCATGCCAATGCGCTGCTCAACCGCATCATCGAGCGCGCCGAGGACCGCCTGCGCCGCCGCGCCGAAAAGGAAGTCAGCCGCAAGTCGGCGACCCGCAAGCTGCGCCTGCCGGGCAAGCTGGCCGACTGCTCCGACGAAGCCGCCAACGGCACCGAGATTTTCATCGTCGAGGGCGACAGCGCGGGCGGCTCGGCCAAGCAGGCGCGCGACCGCCGCACGCAGGCCGTACTGCCGCTGCGCGGCAAGATCCTCAACGTAGCCTCGGCCGGCTCGGGCAAGCTGGCGGCAAACCAGGAACTGTCGGATCTGGTGCAAGCGTTGGGCTGCGGCACCGGCAGCAAGTATCGCGACGAGGATCTGCGCTACGACAAGGTCATCATCATGACCGATGCCGATGTCGACGGCGCGCATATCGCTTCGCTGCTGATGACCTTCTTCTTCCGTGAGATGCCCAAGCTGATCGAGCACGGCCATCTCTACCTGGCACAGCCCCCGCTCTATCGAATCAGCCATGGCGGCAAGACCGTCTATGCCATGGACGATGCCGACAAGGACCGCCTGATCAAGGAGGTCTTCGGCAACAAGAAGGTCGAGGTCAGCCGCTTCAAGGGTCTCGGCGAGATGCCGCCGGCGCAGTTGAAGGAAACCACCATGAACCCGAAGAACCGCACCCTGCTGCGGGTTCAAGTGCTGACCGACGACGTGAAGGAGACCGACGATCTGGTCGAACGCCTGATGGGCCGCAAGCCGGAACTCCGGTTCCAGTTCATCCAGGAGCGCGCGGCATTCGCAGAGGTCGACGTCTAAGGCATGGACTACCCCGGCGTAGACCACTTCTCCGTTGTCTCGCTGGTATCCATTGCCATCGCGACCGTGAATGTCATGGTGATGCTGGGCGTCAGCCTGGTGCATCCCCGTGAATCCGGGCCGCCGATCTGGGCCTTGGGCAATGTGATCTTTGCGATCGGCATTGCCACTCTGACCTTGCGCACACCAGAGACACAGTCCTATCTGTTCTTCTGCGGCAACGTCGCCTTCGTGGTCGGCTATGTGGTGTTCTGGTGGGGCTGTGCGCGGTTTCAGCAGCGGCCCGCGCCCTACCGCGCCAGCCTTGCCATCATCCTGCTGCATCTTGCGCCGTTCAGCTTCTTCCTCTTCATTGAGCCCAACACGGTCGCGCGCATCATCGTCATGGCAACGACGCTTGCGATCATCTGCGCGGCGATTTCATGGATGATGCTGCGCCGGATCGAGCCGGGCCTGCTGCAGAGCCAGGCGCTGGTCGGCATGATCTTCGGCGTTCTGGCGGTGCTTTACCTGCTGCGGAGCGTTGCGGTGGCGACCGGCGCACTGGATGTAAGCGATTTCGGCAAGGGTCCGCTGGGTAGCGGGGTTTTCATCCTGCCCGCGGTCGGCTCACTGCTGGCGACTGCCGCCTGCGCGCTGATGCTGACCCAGCGTCTGCAATACCGCCTGCAGGCCACCGTATGCTCCGATGCGCTGACTGGCCTGTTGAACCGCGGATTGCTGGATGAAATCGGCGCCAAGGAAGTCTCGCGCGCCCGCCGCCATCGCGAGCCGCTTTCCGTGCTTGCCTTCGACACCGATTTCCTCGGCCGGATCAACCGCGAGCATGGCGTGGGCGCTGGCGACGCTGCCCTGCGGCATATCGCGGAGATCGTTTCATCCAATCTGCGGCTGGAGGATCATTTCGGCCGCCTGGATGGCGGCACCTTTTGCGTGATCATTCCCGCAACACCACTGCAGGGCGCCATCAATCTGGCTGAACGGCTGCGCAGCCGCATTGCCAGCGCGCCGCTCCGTCTCGACGGCAACGCGGCGGCAACCGTGACCGCCAGTTTCGGCGTCTCCTCCCTTGGTCTGCATGGCGACGATTGGGCGTCGATGCTGCAGCGCGCATCGATGGCGCTGGATCAGGCCAAGGCCCAAGGCCGCAACCGGATCGAGGTGGCCGCGTTGGAAGAGCGAAGCTTCCGCCGCGCCTAGCGTTGCAGCCAGCGGCGCAAGGCCGCAGCAACTTCGTCCGGCGTTTCCATCGGCGGCAGATGGCCGGCCTCTTCGATGATGGTCAGCTCGGCATCAGGGATCAGCGCCGCCATTTCCTCGTGCACTTCGATGGGGGTGAGCGCATCGACGCGGCCGCACAGTACCAGGGTCGGCAGCTTGTATTGCGGCAGATAGGGCCGGCTGTCGATCCGGCCCATGATCGCCGTCTGCTGCTTGAGATAACCGTCGCGGCCGATCTCTTCCGCCATAGCCAGCAGGCGATCGACCAGCGGCTGCTTCTTCACGTTGCCGGGATGCAGCAGGAAAGGCAGAAGCTGCGGCGTGATTCCCTTGAAGCGTCCGGTCTGCGCAAGCTTCAGGAATGAGCGCCGCTTCTCGGTCTGCTCCGGCGTATCCGGCCGCGCCGAGGTGTCGAGCAGCGCCAGACGCTCCACCCGCTCCGGCGCCTGGCGCATGATCTCGTGGCAGATATAGCCGCCCATGGAAAGGCCGCAGAGCGCGAAACGGTCCGGAGCCTCGGCCAGCACGGCGCGCGCCATATCGCTGATGCTGTCCTGATGATACTGGCCTGAAGGCACAATGCATTGCGCGATATCGGATAGCCGCGCGATCTGCTCCCGCCAGAAATCCGCAGTCAGCAACAGTCCTGGGACGAATACCAGCGGCTGGCGCATGGAAAAACCTTTCCTCAGACTTACTTGATCAGGCGCGACAACGCCTTGAACTCAGCATGGGTCGCTGTGCCCAGCCATTCGAACAGACACATCTCGGTATTGACCAAGGTGATGCCTGCGGCCGTCAGCCGGCGATGCGCCAGTTCGGCACTCTCCTGCCGGCGCGAGGAGGTGGCATCGGCGACGACATAGACATTGCGCCCGGCAGCCGCGAGATCAATCGCGGTCTGAAGCACGCAAACATGCGCCTCGATCCCGGCGATCACCACCTGTCGGCGGCCGAAGCCCTCGATATCCGCGCTGATCGTCGGATCGGCCCAGGCAGAGAAATGCAGCTTTTCGCGAACCAAGGCGCTACCGGCCGCTTCACTGACCGGCGCCACCGTGGGGCCAAGACCTTTGGGATACTGCTCGGTCACAAGGACTGGAATCCCCAGTCGCTTTGCCGCTTCCAGGAGCAGCCCGGCATTGCGCACCACCCGCTCCGGCTCCTGCATCACGGGCAGAAGCCGCTCCTGAATATCGACAATCAGCAGGAGACTATCAGGGGCAGAAAGCAAGGTCATGGCACATGGCGACTTTAATGCCTGCCGCCGCCATGCGCCAAGTCCTAGGGATGGGTAAACTTAGTGGCTAAACAACACCGGGAGCGGGGCTTTCTCCAGCATCGTTTCTGTTGCGCCGCCGAAGACGACCTCGCGCCAGCGGACATGGCCGTAGGCTCCCATGACGATCAGATTGGTATTCAGCCGCTCGGCTTCCGCCAGCAGGATTTCACCCGCCGCAGCGTCGTCACCGGAGCGCAACACCAGCTGCGCCGTGACGCCGTGGCGCGTCAGGTGATTGACCAGCCGCTCGCCTTTGGCTGCCGCCTCATCCGGCCTGCCCACGCAGAGCACATCCACCGATTTCGCCGCCTGCAACAGCGGCATGGCATCGTGAACGGCGCGGGTGGCCTCCTTGCTGGCATTCCAGCCGACCAGGATCCGCTCACTCGACGCGTCCGGCTTCGGGGTGCAGGGAAACATAAGGACCGGACGCCCCAGGCCGATCGCCACATCATGCCGCAGCAGCTCGGCGCCATACTCGCGACCGAGAATGGGATCGTTGCTGCAACCCGCCGTCTGGTTGACCAGAACCAGATCGGCGGTGCGCCCATAGCAGTGGATCGCCTCCAGCGATCCGCCCTGCACCTCCACCCATTCCCCTGCGACATCGGCACGAGCGATGGCTTCGTTAAAGCGTTCGCGCCCGGCCTGAGCCTCAAGCTCCATCGTTCTGGAATGCTCCTGGATGACGGAGGTGGGAATGTAGTGATAAGCCAGCGGCAAACGCGGCCGCGTGAACAACGCGGTCAGATGTGCTCCGGACTGACGCGCAAGCGCAACGGCATAGTCAATGCCGACTTGCAGTCCCTCCGGATTGCCGACCGTAAGGTGCAGAACGAGGTCCCGATAAGGCATCTGTATCAATCCAATTCAGTTATCGAGAAGCTCAGTTACCGAAAAGCACGGGGACCGTCATGCTGTTCAGGACGGTTTCGGTTACGCCGCCGAACACCATCTCACGCAAACGGGAATGACCGTAGGCGCCCATAACGAGAAGATCGGCGCTTTGATCAGCGACCGCCGACAGCAGCGCCTCGCCCGGTTCGATATCCTCGACCACGGTATGGGCAACTTCCACCTTGACGCCATGGCGGGCCAGATGGCGCGCCATTTCGGCGCCAGGCGTGCCGCGGCTGTTATCGGGGTTGATTCCGAACACGACCACCTTGCTGGCCGTCTTCAGGAAAGGCAAAGCGTCGTGCACGGCGCGGGTTGCTTCCTTGCTGCCATTCCAGGCGACCATCACGCGGTTGCCGATGGCCGGATACTGGCCGGCATAGGGAATGGTGAGGATCGGACGGCCGGCCCGCAATGCCAGTTCATGCGGCAGGATGTCGACGCCAGCCGGCACCTTCGCCGGGTCTTTCGGATCGGGATCGGGCTGGCCCAGCACGATCAGGTCGAAGGCGCGCCCCTGTGTTTCGATGGCATCGACCGGCAGACGCTCGCTTTCGAGCCAATCGACGATGATGCCCTGCTTCTGCGCTTCGGCTTCGAATTCAGCCTTGGCTTTGGCCGCAGCGGCGCGGGCCTCGTCGGCCTGACGCTGGAAAAGCTCGGGCGGCACATATTCGCCCATGTAATACAGGTGCTGCGGCGGAGGCAGCGTATACAGCGCCGTCACATGCGCGTTGAAACGTTGCGCCAGCTGAAAAGCGGCAGCGGCCTTGGCACCGTTGCGCGGATCGTCCGTCAGGTGAACGAGAATATCGGTATAGCTCATTTATGCCCTCGCTTCTCCGATTGCCGTTTGCCGAATGGCGACAACACCATCCTGCCGGAGGATACTGTTGCGGCATTGACTTGGGTCAATCTTCGAGCGGAGCTTTCAGTTGCTGAGCAGAACCGGTAACGTCATGTTCGACAAGACAGTTTCGGTCACGCCGCCGAATACCATCTCGCGCAAGCGAGAATGGCCGAAGGCGCCCATCACCACCAGATCGGCGCCCCTGGCCTGGGCCTCAGCCATGAGAACCTGACCGACTTTCTGGCCGCCGCCATCGATCACCGTGCTCTGGATGCGCAATCCATGCCGTTGCAAATGCTCGGTGATTTCGCTCAATGGCGAACGCCCTTTCTTCTCAGGCGCAACGACGACGATGTGCACGGCCTCAGCACCGCGCAACAACGGCATGGCATCATGCACTGCACGCGCCGCTTCACGCTTGCCGTTCCAGCCGATCAGCACATTGCGCCCGATCTCAGTGAATGTTCCCTGATGCGGGACTGCAAGCACGGGCCGGCCCGCCTGCAGAGCCAGTTCATGCGGAAGCACATCGGTTCCGTAAGGAATGGCGGCCGGGTCGCTGGGATTGGGATCCGGCTGTCCGACGATGACGAGATCGCTGGCCCGGGCTGCGAGCCGCAAGGCCTCCACCGGTGCCATGTCGCTGGCCAGCCAGCGGTGCTCGACATTGGCATCTGCGCAGGTCGCCAGGAACGTTTCCTTAGCGCCGACCGAAGCCTTCTGCGCTTCATCCATCTGCTTCTGGATCAGCTCAGTCGGAATGTATTCGCCCATGTAGTAAGGCACATTGGGCGGCGGCACCGTATAGAGTCCGCTGATGCGGGCGCCGAAGCGCCGCGCGATCGCAATAGCCAATTGGATCCGAGCCTCGTTGCGCGGATCAAGCGTCAGATGAACGATGATATCCCGGAAACTCATCGCCTGGCCTCCTTTGTTGACGGCCGCATCCACGTCCCCCGACGACGCGGCCATGTTCTATTTGGCTTACGCAATGGGCGATGACGGCTGGTCAGCACCAACCGACAGGACCAAATGGCCCTTATCAGAAATGTAGGGATCTGCCGGCCATGAAACAAGACCGGAAGGCTGGCGAACACCGGCCAGGTGATCGCTCAGCTTAGGCAGCGGCTTGAGCCTTCCAGGGCGGCAGCCGCCCCTCTTCCACCGCGTGGCAGGCCACCGCACCGCCAGGAACCGGAATTGTCTTCGGTACCTCGCGCTTGCAGCGCTCATTCGCCAGCGGACAGCGGGGATGGAAGCTGCAACCAGGCGGCGGGTTGAGCGGGCTCGGTACTTCACCGGCCACCGGCGTACGCGAACGCCCGGTCATGTCCAGATCCGGAATCGCATCCAGCAGCATGCGCGTATAAGGATGCTGCGGACGGTTGAACAGCGTTTCCGTATCCGCCCATTCAACCAAACGGCCGAGATACATCACACCGACCTTGTCGGAGACGTGATACACCACTGCCAGATTGTGGCTGATAAAAAGGTAAGTCAGGTTCAGCTTGCGCTGCAGATCCTTCATCAGATTGAGGATCTGCGCCTGCACCGAAACGTCGAGCGCCGATGTAGGCTCGTCGCAAACGAGGAATTCAGGCTCGCCCGCCAGGGCGCGGGCGATCGAAATGCGCTGACGCTGGCCGCCGGAGAACTCATGCGGGTATTTCCGCGCATCCAGCGGCGAAAGGCCGACCTGGGTCAGCAGCTCGCCAACCCGCTTCTCGATGGCCTTCTTGTCCTTGAGCAGACCACGGAAACGCAGCGGCTCAGCCACGATGTCACCTACGCGCCAGCGCGGATTGAGCGATGCATAAGGATCCTGGAAGATCATCTGCATGCGGCCCTGAATCTCAGGGTGCTTGGCACGCTCCGCAGCCGGACCGATATTCACGCCTTCGAAATTGATTTCGCCTTCCGACGGCTCGTAGAGGCCGACGATCAGGCGCGCCACGGTGGACTTGCCGCAACCGGACTCGCCGACAAGGCTGAAGGTCTCGCCCTTGTTGATCTCGAAACTGACGCCATCCACTGCGCGGACGATGCTTTTCCCCTTGCCTTCGAGCACACGGTTGAGCCAAGGCGGAGAAACGTCGAAGACGCGCTTCAGATTGGTGACGCGCAGCATGGGAACGGTCTGCTCAGACATGGGCCTTCTCCTCGACCAGCCAGCAGGCAGCCAGGCTGTTGCCGGCAGGCATCGGGTCGGGTCGATCTCGATAGCAACGGTCGAATGCCTTCGGGCAGCGCGGATTGAAAGCGCAGCCCTTCGGGATCGCATTCAGCCGCGGCATCGAGCCATCGATCTGCGTCAGGCGCTCCACCTTGTGGGTCATGGTCGGAATCGCGCCCATCAGGCCGATGGTATAGGGATGATGTGGACGCTTGATCACATCCTGCACAGGGCCGATTTCGGCGATACGACCGGCATACATGACAGCGACACGATCAGCCGTTTCGGCGATCACGCCCATATCATGGGTGACCAGCATCACCGCCGTGCCATGCTCGCGGCACAGCCGCTTCAACAAGGTGATGATCTGCGCCTGGATCGAAACGTCGAGCGCCGTCGTTGGCTCGTCAGCGATGATCAGCTTCGGCTCGGCCGCCAACGCCAGCGCGATCACGACACGCTGCCGCATGCCGCCGGAGAACTGATGTGGATAGTGGTTGATGCGCTCCGAAGCAGACGGAATGCCGACATCCTCGAGCAGCTTCACCGCGCGATCCCGCGCCTGCGCCTGGGTTAGCGGCAGATGGGTCAGAATGGTCTCGATGAGCTGGTCCCCGACCTTGTAGAGCGGATTGAGGCTGGTCAGAGGATCCTGGAAGATTGCGCCGATCTGACGGCCGCGGATCTTGCGCATCTCATTATACGGAAGATTGTCGATGCGCCGCCCTTCCAGGCGGATCTCGCCCGCCGCGATACGGCCGGGCGGCTCAAGCAGGCCGATGATGGCAGCGCCGGTCATCGACTTGCCGGCACCGGACTCGCCCACCACACCAAGCACTTCACCGGCAGCAATATCGAGGGAGACGTCGTCAACCGCGACCAGCGTGCCGCGCCGGGTCGGAAACTCGACGCGCAGATTACGGACTTCAAGAAGCTTCGGGCTGGTCATGAGCGATCACCGGAGCTTGGGATTCAGGGCGTCTCGCAGCCAATCGCCAAGGAGATTGACCGACAGGACAAGGGCGGCAAGCACAACTCCCGGGAATATGGTGATCCACCACTCGCCCGAGAACAAGAAATCATTGCCGATGCGTATCAGGGTACCGAGCGAGGGTTCGGTCGGCGGCAGGCCGACACCCAGGAAGCTCAGGGTCGCCTCGGTAATGATGGCGAGCGCCAGGTTGATGGTCGCGATTACCAGCACCGGCCCCATGACGTTGGGCAACACATGGCGCAGCGCGATCAACGGGCCCGGCAGGCCGATCACCCGGGCGGCCTGGACATATTCCTTGTTCTTCTCGACCAGCACCGAGCCGCGTACCGTTCGCGCATACTGCACCCAGTAGCTGAGGCCGATGGCCACCACCAGCACGGCTTCCGCGATGTCGGAATGCCGCGCCTCGCCCAGGATGCCTCGGCTGACGCCGTCGACCAGCAAGGCGATCAGGATGGCCGGGAAGGACAACTGGACATCCGCGATGCGCATGATCAGGCCGTCCACCGGACCGCCGACATAACCGGCGATCAGGCCCAGGCCAATACCCAGAACCATCGCAAAAATCACCGAAAGGAAGCCGACCACGAGCGAAATGCGCGAGCCATACATGATGGTCGAAAGCAGATCGCGGCCCTGATCGTCGGTGCCGAGCAGGTACTTCATTTCCCCGCCCTCTTCCCAGGCCGGCGGCTTGAAGGCATCCGACAGTTCCAGCGAAGCCAGGTCGAAGGGGTTATGCGGCGCAAGGTAAGGCGCGCCGAAAGCCATGATGAAAAACAAAACCGTGATGACGGCGGACACCATCACCAGCTTGGAGCGCTTGAAGCTCCAGAACAGGTCGCTGTCGGTGGTCTGGCGCCAGAATTCGACGACGCGTGCAAACGGCAACATCATTTCGCACCCGCCTTCGCGCCCTGCGAGCGCAGCCGCGGATCAACCACGAAATAAAGCACGTCGACAATCAAATTGATCAGCACGAACAACAACCCAATCAACACGAGGTAAGCAGCCATGACGGGAATATCGACGGCCTGCACCGATTGCAAGAACAGCAGGCCCACGCCGGGCCAGGAGAACACCGTCTCGGTGATGATCGCGAAAGCGATGATGGAGCCGAGCTGCAGGCCGGTGATGGTGATGACCGGAACCAGGGTATTTTTCAGCGCGTGGCCGAAATGCACGGCGCGATTGGTCAGGCCTCGGGCACGGGCGAACTTGATGTAGTCGGTGCGGAGCACCTCAAGCATCTCAGAACGTACCAGCCGCATGATCAGGGTCATCTGAAACAGGCCAAGCGTGATCGACGGCAGGATGATGGCCTTCCAGCCGCTAACGGTCAGAAAGCCGGTGGTCCAGAAGCCGATCTTCACGGTGTCGCCCCGTCCAAATGACGGCAGCCAGCCGAGCATCACGGCAAAAATCAGAATCAGGAGAATGCCAATCAGGAAGGTCGGCAGAGAAATACCGATCAATGAAACAGTCATCATCGCGCGACTGATCCAGTGATGCGGATACAGCCCCGAGAACACGCCCATCGGAATGCCGATGACGAGGGCGACGAGGACGGCGATGAGGCTTAATTCGAGCGTTGCCGGCAGCCGATCGAGGATCATCCTGCCAACCGGTTCGGTCGTACGATAGCTGAGGCCGAATTGGCCCTGCGCCGCATTGGCGACGAACCGCGCAAAGCGAACTGGCGTCGGATCATCGAGGCCAAGGGTTTTGCGCAGCTCCACACGCTGTTCAGCGGGCAGATCCTGGCCAGCCATTATGGCCACCGGATCGCCTACAAAATTGAACATGGTGAAGGCGATGAAGGCCACGGCCAGCATGACCAGCACGGCCTGAACCATACGACGAACAATAAACGCAATCATGGGACAGTCTGAGGGAAGACGGCGGCCCGGCTATTGCCGGGCCGCGCATCGACGCTGGTGCCTTACTTGATCTTGACGAAACGCAGCGGGAAGTAGTTGTCCGCCGGCTGATGGAGATCAACGTTATCCTTCGCGGCCCAGACAACGAACTGCTGGTGCAGCGGGATATAGGCAAAGTCGTCCACGTAGATCTTGGTGGCTTCCTTGATCATCGCATCGCGCTTCGCCTTATCGGTCTCCTGCTCGATCTTGTCGGCCAGCTCATCGAACTGCTTGTTCGAGTAGCCGCCAGCATTGAACAGGCCCTTCTTGGTCGCCGCCGACGGAGTCTGGATCAGCGATTCGAAGACGTTATGCACGTCGTAGGTGGCGCCCGGCGACCAGCCCAGCATGTAGAGGGCGATCTGCGGCGACTTCTCGATATCCGAGGCCGTGCGCAGGATCTGCGCGAAGTACTTCGCGCGGGTCTGCGCCACCAGATTCACCTTCACGCCGATCTTGGCCAGCATCGCAACGGTGGCCTGGCAGATCGCTTCGTCGTTGATGTAGCGATCGTTCGGGCAGTCCATGCGGGTCTCGAAGCCGTTCGGATAGCCGGCCTCGGCCAGCAGCTTCTTGGCCAGTTCCGGATCATACTTCGGACGGACGTCCATCTGGGCATCATAGCCGTTCAGGCCCTGGCCAACCATCAGAGCGGTCGGGCGAGCCTGGCCGCGCATCACGGTGCGCTTGATCGCCTCGATGTCGATGGCACGATAGAGCGCTTCACGAACCCGCTTGTCCTTGAAGGGGTTCTTGCCCTTCACGCTGGTGTCCGGCAGCTCGTCGAGCTGCTGGTTGAAGCCCAGGAACACGATGCGGGTCTCAGGGCCTTCCAGAACGCGGCGGCCCGAGGTCTTGCGGATGCGCTCCACGTCCTGCGGCGGGACCGTATAGATCATATCGATCTCACCGGACAGCAGAGCCGCGACACGGGTGGCGTCGTTGGCGACGCGCTGGAAGATGACCTCGGTCAGGTTATGCTCGGGCTTGTCCCACCAGTTCGGATTCGGGACCAGCACGGTCTTCACGTCCGGCTCGCGGACCTTCAGCATGAAGGGGCCGGTGCCGTTGGCGTTGCGGGTAGCGAAGTTCTCTTCGTTCTTCGTCATGTCCGCGGTTTCAAGGGCGTTGTTCTTCTCCGCCCAAATCTTCGACATGATGCCGATCTGCGCCAGCTTGTCGTTCAGCAGCGGATCAGGGTACTTGGTCTCGATCTCAACGGTGAAGTCGTCGACCTTACGAACTTCCTTTATCGAAGTGAAGTTACCGGCAACGTTCGAGCCCTTGCCCACGGCGCGCTTGTACGAGAACACTACGTCATCGGCGGTGAACGGCGAACCGTCGTGGAACTTCACGCCCTGGCGCAGCGTCCAGCGCCACAGCGTCGGGCTCGGCATTTCCACCTTAACAGCCAGCGCCGGCTCAAGCTTCAGCTCACGGCTGCGCCGGAACAACGGCTCGTAGAAATTGGCATTGAAGCTCAGCAGGAACGTCTCGTTGCGGGCATACGGGTCGAGCGAGTTCACATCGCCGTCATTTGCCCACTTGAACGTCTTGGCGGAGCTCGGCTGAGCGCCGAGCAACGCCACGGCGGCAACAGCCGCCACAAGCGTGGCCTTCAAAAAGGTGCCTCGTTGCATTGTCCCCTAATCCTTCTCCCGATTTGGTTTGGCCCATTTGTGATCTGGACCGAGATCCCACCCGCAGCCCAGTGAGGGGCCGTGGCGTTGGCCCGGATCATAGGGCTGTCACAGGGCGGCCGTCTACACTTGATGCGAAAAACGTCGTGGTGAAAAAACTACCCTGATGCCTGCGGTTAAGGCAGGCGCTACTGCAGACGGCGGGCGATGGAAACCACGTCCCGCCCCTTCATGATGCGACGCGTGGGCATGATGATGGTGCAGCCTTCCGCAGGGGCACGTATCTCCTCGCCGCCATCGGTCGCGATCAACGCGTCGCCGGGAAGCTCCTCGAATCCCACGAATGGCGCGGCAAAAACGAAGTTGTCGGTTTTCGCCACCAGTACATCCGTCACCTCGTAGCGCTTGGGCTGCCCCGCTTCGGGGCGATATTGCGCTGCAAGATCGGTGGGAATCAGGCCAAAGAAATCGAGGAAACGCATGGTCACCGCAATGGCGATATCCCCACTTGAACGTGCGAAATGCTGCCCGCATTCCACTACTAAGGCTACCGGCGTCGCCTGCGGGTCGCCGAAGGCGCCATACTGGATCAGCGGCCGGCCCGGATGTTTCACGCCGGGCAGGATGACGTGGTGTAAGGGCGAGTGCAGATGACGCGCCAGCGGCTCAATCTTCGCATGCGGCTCATGGATCAGCATCGGCGGCACAGCATAGGAGGTCGAATGCAGATCGAGCAGCGCATCGGCCTCAGCATAGATATGACGCAGCGCACGAGCGCGTTTTACATCGACCGTCGCATCTGGTCCTTCGAGCGTGTCGTTATCCCACACGCGGTTGAAATCGCGCTCGACAAAGCGCGATTCAAACGGCTTGCTGGGATCGAAACGATGGTAGGCATCCACATTGGCAAAGATGAGCGTGAGCTTGCCGCGCAGCGGCTTGATGCCGCGTTCAAGCAGATGGGTCACGGCAATCATGCCGCAGAATTCGTTACCATGGGTGAGCGCATTCACGATCACATGCGGCCCTGGCCGGCCTGAATCGAACGTGTGCACATAGTCCACGCCCCGATTCCCGGTGCGATACGCCGACAGATCCTTCGGCATCAATTCGATCGGCGGCAAAACCCCATGCTGCGCTGTCATTGCTGGCTCCAAAACCAAATTACACTGCCGATGCCGTAAAGGCCGAAGCCGAGCATCAGCAACCCAGAAAAACCATTGACCCATCGCATCTCGCCCAGGCCCAGGCGATGCCGGAAGGCACCGGCCAGTACGGCAAGCGACAGCCACCAAATCGACGATCCGATGAATACGCCGAGCACCAGCCAGATCGCCATCTGGTTGGACAGGCCGAAAGCGCCGATGCCGAAAAAGGCAAAGACGCCCAGAAAAGCGACGATGGTGATCGGATTGGTGACGGTGAGAAAGAAGGTGGAGACGAAGCCCGCAACGATGCCGCTGTTACGAATCGGCTCTTCTAAAGTCTGCTGTGGCGGCGGATGTATGGCGGCGCGCAACATCTTCCACGCCATGAAGCAAAGGAACAGGCCACCGCCGCAGCGGAACATCAGCTCGTGTTCCTGCAGCCAGTGGGAAATGAGGCTGAGACCGAAAGCCGCGACGCAGCCATAGAATGCGTCTGCGACGGCGGCGCCCAAACCGGCCATAAGCCCGTTCAGGCGGCCCTGGCTGAGCGTCCGCTGCAGACAGAGAATGCCGACCGGCCCCACAGGCGCGGCGATGATGAACCCCGCCAGACCGCCCTTGCCCAGCATCAGCAGGCTTTCAAACACAGTCTATTCACTCCAAACACGCTGATGGGGCAGGCTGTAGCATGGCGGCCCCGGCCCGTAAACCAATGCCCTTCCCTTTCTGGCTCCATAACATTGCAAAATACTGGCCCTTATTGGGGATCCGGATTCGCGGTATTCGCAGCGACCGAAGGAGAACACCTGTATGCCTCAAGCTGCTTCCGCCCCTACCCGCGTCCGTCCCCCAAGCCCACGCATCCGGGTCAAGCGAGTCCCTGACCGGGGCCATTACGACCGGGAAACCGTGCATGCCATCCTAGATGCCGGCTATGTCTGCCATGTCGCGTTCCAGGATCAGGGCCATCCGGTCGTCATCCCAACTGCCTACTGGCGGGAGCAGAATCACCTCTACATCCACGGCTCGACCAAAAGCCGCATGATGATGGCCCTCACCGCCGGCGCGCCGGCCTGCGTCGCGGTCACGCTGCTGGACGGCTTGGTGCTTGCCCGCTCGGCTTTTCACCACTCCATGAATTACCGCTCCGTGGTCGCCTTTGGGACATTCGAGCGCGTCGAGGACGGGGTCAAACTTAAGGCTCTGGAGGCCTTCACCGAGCGCCTGGCCCCCGGCCGCTGGGCGGAGATCCGCGGCCCGAACAAGCAGGAATTCAAGGCGACGATGGTGTTGCGCCTGCCGCTGGATGAAGCGGCGGCAAAGATCCGCAGCGGTCCGCCCAAGGACGATGCCGAGGATATGGCGCTTCCCGTCTGGGCCGGCGTTCAGCCCTTTGCACAGGGCTTCGGCGAGCCGGTGGCCGATCCGCAATTGGCGCCAGGTACGCCGCTTCCCGCCTATCTCAAGGCGGCGACCAAACGCTGAACCGCGCGGTCGATCTGCTCCTCCCGCGTCGCGGCAAACCCCAGCAGCAATCCGCTAAGCTGCCGCGCAATGGCGTAACGGCTCAACGGAACCGCGCCGATACCGGCGGCGACGGCCTTCTCGGCGGCCATTCTGTCATCGCGCCCATCGACGAATTCGGCGACGAGATGCAAGCCAGCCTCCGAGCGCCGCGGCCGCAGCGGACCGCCAGCATGGCGATCCAACGCCTCCAGGAGCGCGAGGCGGCGGCGGCGATACAACGTCCGCATCCGGCGGACATGCTGAGCCATATGGCCGCCGGCGATGAAAGCGGCCAGCACTGCTTGCGACCATCCCGGCGCATAGCCATCGGCCGTGGCCTTGAGCTTCAGGAAATCACCCACCAGCGCCGGCGGCAGCACCACATAGCCAAGCCGCAGGCCAGGAAACAGTGCCTTGCTGAAGGTGCCGACATAGAGCACGCGGGAGCCACCATCGAGCCCCTGTAAGGCTTGGATGGGCGGGCTGCCGTAACGGAATTCGCAGTCGTAATCGTCCTCCACAATCCAGAAGCCCCGCTCCCGTGCATCGTTGAGAAGCGCCAGACGACGCGCCAAGGGCAGCGTCATGCCGAGCGGGAACTGGTGTGATGGCGTGAGCATCGCAAGCTTCGGCGTTGTCGGCGCAGCCGTAATCGCCGCCGGGTCGAAACCCTGGTCATCGACGGGAACCGGCAGAAGCCGGGCGCCCACACCCGCCAGAGCCTCGCGGGCGCCGATATAGCCCGGATCCTCCACGGCAGCGGTATCACCCGGATCGAGGAGCAGGCGGCCGATCAGGTCCAAAGCCTGCTGGGCACCGGAGACGATCACGACGGTCTCCGGGGTGCAGACCACACCCCGCGTCTCCGCGAGATACCGGGCCAGCGCGACCCGCAGCTCGGGCAGGCCCCGGGCATCGCCCGGCCCGAGCGCCGCTTCCGGCTGCCGCCGCAAGACCTGCGCCGAGAGACGCCGCCAGAGTTCTATGGGGAATAAATCGAGCGCAGGCTGGCCGAAGGCCAGCAGGCTCGGTGCAGTCTTGAGCACACCTTCTGCGTGTACTGCTGGAAAGGCCCCGGCGCGCCGGGACAGACCCGGCGAATGGGCCTGACGCTGCGGGTTCCCCTCCGGGGGCAGGTCGGAGGCGATGAACACGCCAGCCCCCCGCCGGCTCTCCAGATAGCCCTCCGCCACCAGCCGGTCGATGGCGGCGACCACCGTATTTCGGGCCAGCCCCAGATCGACGGCCAGCGCCCGGCTGGACGGCAGCCGTTCCCCAGGACCCAGCTCGCCAGCCAGAACGGCCCGTCGGATGGCGCCATAAAGCTGCTCCTGAAGCCCGGCGGGATTGCCACCGCGGTCGGGATGAAACCAGGCTATAAACCGTCCGGCCGGGCGCCGAGCCATGCTTTAAATCTTCTATTTAAGAATATATATTAAGATATTGATATTACATAATTATGGATAATAAGCCGGCACACCAAATAAAGTTGCATGCGCCCACAGGAAAATTGCGTAAAGGGCTGCTGCAAAAAGAATATTCAGCCATCCGATATCGCCGAAGCCAAGCCGCACTCGCCCCGCCGCCACTGCTGCGAAAGGAATAATTGAAGTTTTACTTTTAAACTCTTCCCATTCCTCACCAAATAAGCGCGCCCGCTTCCGATCTATGGAGCGCATGCCGTTCAGCGAGGTAATCAGCACTGCGGCGGCCAGCAGCCAGGTGGCCAGATCACCGTTGGCAATGATGTGAGAGATGGCCCAGAGGCTGAAGGCCCAGAGCATCGGGTGGCGGGTAATCTTGGTGAAGCCGATCACCGGCAGCTCTCCCTTCAGCACCATGTCGGGCCCCGCCATGGTGGGATTACTAGCCCTCAGGCTGCCGACCAGGAACAACAAAGCGACCGGCATAACCACGATGGGGACGACAGCAAGGGCAGAAGTGGTCGGCCAGAACTCGACATAGGGGGCCCTGGCATAGGTCCAGATCAGGGCGATGAGCGAAATAGCGCTCAGGACTGAGAACAACCCACGGTAGGCGTTCAGCCCCAGGCGCTGGACTAGCGGGGACCGCAATGGCCCCGCCACCACGACATGCAGCAACATCCAGGCCAAGGCGGCGATCGTTAGCGCGGTCATTCGTCATCCTTTTCTTTGCGGATCGTCTCTGCAATTTGCTCGGCAATGTTAACGGCCTGACTGCGCTCGATGGGCAGAAGCTGCGCCTCCACATGCCGGCGGTTGGCTGCGGCCTCCCGTAGCCCAAATCCCTCTGCCAGGCGGAAATAGGCCCAGGCCGCGAGCGGATCGGCCGGACGCCCCTCGCCCCGGAAGGTCAGATCGCCAAGGACATAAAGCGCTTCGGCATAGCCCTGGCGGGCGGACCGCTCAAGCCAGAGAAGTCCCGCCGCCTGATCGGCTGGCACGCCGTCGCCGCTGAACAGAATGCGCGCCACCTGAAACTGGGCGGCTGGGTTGCCGCGCTCGGCCCCGACTTTATACCACCGGAAGGCCTCCGCCTGATCGGCCGGTATTCCCTCCCCCGCCTCGACATAGCTGGCATATTTGAACGCCGCTGCGGCATGGCCGTTTTCGGCTGCGCGCCGGAACCAGGTCAGCGCCGCGGACAGGTTCTGCGGAATACCTGCCCATCCCTGCTCCAGCCACAAGGCCCAGCGGAATTGCGCCGGGGCATAGCCCTGCTCGGCCTGAGCCGCCAGCAGCTTGGCCGCACGAGCAGGATCGGCTGGGCGGCCACGGCCCTCGGCTAGATACATGGTGAAATTGTTGGTCGACGGGCCATGCCCCTCAAGCGCGGCCTTCTCCCAGAGGTCCATCGCCGCCGACGTATCGGGCTGCACGCCGCCTGAGCCATTGAACAGGATCAGCGCCAGGTAATTGCGAGACGAATTGTCGCCGGCTTCTGCCGCACGTTGCAGAAAGGGCAAGGCCGCTCTTGGATCGGCCGGCCCGCCTTCTCCACGGAACAGCATCCGCCCCGCCATGGCGCTGGCCAGCGTATGCCCGGTCTGCGCGGCAAGCAGCGCGAGCCGGCGTGCTTCCGCTTCATTGGCGCTGCCAAGCGCGCCGTCTCCATGCAGAAGCGCGAGATTGTACCAGCCATTCGGGTCGCCAAGGCTGCCGGCTTGGGCAAAGAGCTGCGCGCCCCGATGCGGGTCACGCGGGATGCCGATACCAAAGGCGTGATAGCGTCCAAGCTCGTTGAGCCCTTCGGCCAGCCCAGCCTCAGCTGCCAGCTCCGCCATCTTCAGACCTTCACGGCGCTCGTCCGCCGAAGCGGTTTCAAGGCTGAAGATATAGGCGAGATAGGCCTGGGCATAAGGCACACCGTTCGAGGCTGCATCGCGCAGCAGCCGCAGACCGCGCGCCGGGTCCGCCGGCGCCAGCACGCCTTCCATCAGGAACCGGCCGAGCCGGTAACGCGCATTCATCGCCCCCGCAGCGACAGCCTGTTCCAGCAGGGCGATGGCCTGCTGCGGCTGATCCGGCCGCAATTCAAGCGAGACTTCGGCCAAATTTGCGAGCGCCGTCGCCTCGCCCTTGTCAGCCGCACGCTGCAGCACCTGCTCGGCGCGAACGAAATCCTGCGGACCGCCCTGTCCTTGCAGCAGCAGGAAGCCCAGCCCCAGCAACCCGCGCGGATGGTCGCGTTCCGCTGCGCGCTCGTACCATTGCCGCGCCTTCACCACGTCCCGGCCGACACCAAGGCCAAGCTGATATGCCAGCCCGATTTCGAACTGCGCCTGCGCATCGCCCGCCTCGGCTTCGCGCAACAGATCGGCAATGGAACGCACCGGAGATACCGGCGCTTGGAAAGGGCGGGAAAACCGGTCCGTCGGCGCAGCAACCGACAGCTCGGCCAGACCGGTAAAGCTAGCAATTGTCAGGATGGCGACAAGCCCGAGGCGGCCACCCAAAACAGAACTCATGAGTTGCTCGCGGGAATCTCGAATAAGGCGCGGCCGCGTTTCGTCAGCTTGCAAACCAGCCAGTCCGGCTTGATGGGATTCTCAAACCACGGCTCTGCCCAGCCGGCCTTGATGCAGGACACGATCGTCGTATGACTGATCAACTGGCCGTGCTCATCGAAAAGCGGCAGTTTGCCGCCGGGCTGCTTCAGGCCGCGCCGCAGGTAGCGAAGCTGTGCGTCTGTCGGTTTAGGACCTCCGCCTGGAAACCGGACCGCCTCTCCCATCGCCCCCTCCTTTCCGGATGGCGCAGCATAGAAAAGCCCGGTGCCGCCGTCTATTCGCCCGGTATTGCCCCCGTATTCACCCCGGGATATTTGCGACTCGGTTGCAAATGCCTTAAGCAGGGCGGGCTGTGACCGATATCGTTTCTTCCGCGCCTTCATCCAACCTGCCCGTGCTGCGCCGCCGGCGAGGCCTCGTCTGGATCAGTCTGGCGGCCATCGTCGCGCTTGTCATTGCCGCGCCGGTCTTCGCCATCCTGGTCAATCTCAGCCATCCGGCAGGCGAGCTATGGCGGCATCTGATCAGCACCGTTCTGCCGGAGATGCTGTACAACACCATCGTGCTGATGGTCGGCGTCGGCCTTGGCACGATGATCATCGGCACCGGCTGCGCCTGGCTGGTGACCATGACCGAATTTCCCGGGCGGCGCTGGCTGGCTTGGGCGCTGTTCCTGCCGCTGGCCATGCCCAGCTATGTGACGGCCTTCGTCTATGGCGACCTGCTGCAATATGCCGGTCCAATTCAGAGCGGGCTACGGCAGCTGTTTGGCTGGGAACGCGGCGATTATTGGTTCCCGGACGTCCTCTCGCTTGGCGGCGCCGTCTTCCTGCTCATCTTCGCCTTCTTCCCCTATGTCTTCATGCTGGCACGCGCGGCCTTCCTTGACCAGTCGGTCTGCGTACTGGAAGTCGGCCGTACGCTGGGCTTGGGACCGTGGCAGCGTTTCCTGCGCATTGCGCTGCCCCTGGCCCGGCCGATGATTGCCGGCGGCGTGGCCCTTGCGCTGATGGAAACCTTGGCTGAATTCGGTGCCGTCAGCTATTTCGGCGTGCCGACCTTCACGACCGCGATCTATCGCACATGGTTCGGCATGGGCGACGCCGTCGCCGCCGCGCAACTTGCCGCCGTATTGCTGGTCTTCGTACTCGCCGCGGTCATGCTGGAGCGAGCCAGCCGTCAAGCCAAGCGCTTCCATCACACCTCAGCGCGGACCCGGCCGCTTCCGTTGCGGCCTCTGCCTCCGGTTGCTGCGGCTTTCGCCATCCTGGCTTGTGCATTGCCGGTGCTGATCGGTTTTGTCCTGCCGGGCGGCTGGCTTCTGTATCTCGCCATCGACCAGGGAGATTCGCTCGGCCTGGCGCGGCTAGTCGAATTCACCACGAACAGCTTCCTCCTGGCCGGAATCGCAGCCGTGCTGCTGATCGCCGTCGCGCTCGGCCTCGCCTACGCGCAGCGCCTCAATCCGACGCGCGGCATGAGCTGGCTGATCCAGCTTGCCACCATGGGCTATGCGGTGCCGGGTTCGGTGATCGCCATCGGCGTACTGCTGCCGCTGGCCTTCTTCGATCATGCGCTCAACGACTGGGCCCAGGCGACCTTCGGCATTGCCCCGGGATTGCTGCTCAGCGGCAGCCTGATCGCCTTGTTCTATGCCTATCTCGTCCGTTTCCTGGCGGTCAGCTTTAACACCATCGATGGCGGTCTGCACCGCATCCGCCCCAGCCTGGATCAGGCCGCCCGGGTGCTGGGCCAGACGCCTTTGGGCGTGGTACGCCGCATCCATGCACCTCTTTTGCGGGGCAGCATGCTGACCGCCGCCATGCTGATTTTCGTCGATGTTCTGAAGGAATTGCCGGCGACTCTGATCGTCCGTCCCTTCGACTTTGACACCCTGGCCGTCCGCGTCTATCAGTTGGCCAGCGATGAACGCTTGGGCGAAGCATCGACTGGCGCCCTGATCATTGTCGCCGTCAGCCTCATTCCCGTAATTTGGCTGCATGCAGCGGTGGCGCGCTCGCGCCCCGGGGAATAAGCACCCGGAAACAGCAACAGGATGATGTGATGGCAGGTTCAGTGAGCGACACGCTTTTGCAGCAGGCCGGCGTCAGCGGCGACCCGCTCGCTGCGGCCAACGCCATGGCGGCGCGCGGTGAGATGGATGCCGCGCAAAAGCTGCTTGAGGATCTGGTCAAACGCTCACCCAGACGTGCCGATGCCTGGTTTGGACTGGGACAGGTGCATGCTCAGCGCAACGCCTTCAAGCCGGCCGCGCAAGCCTTCAAGCGCGCCATTCAACTGATTCCGCATATTCCCGATGGCTATGTGCTGCTCGGCAATCTGTATCTGCGCAACGGGCGCACCAGTCAGGCCCTCGATACCTATCGTGACGGGCTGAAGCATCAACCGCGGAATCCGCTGCTGCATTTCAATCTTGGCATCGGTCTGCGGCAAAGCGGCGATCTCGAAGGTGCCATCGCCAGCTACAAGAAGGCAATCGAATTGCAGCCTTCCTATGCACAGGCCTATTTCAGCCTTGGCAATGCTTATCGTGACCTCAACCGCCTTGAGGATGCCGAAGCGGCCTACCGGCAGGCGATCGCATTGGAACCCAATCACGCCGACGCCTACACCAATCTCGGCGCGCTGCTCGCCAGCAAGGAAGACCACCTCGCCGCCATCGAGGTTTCCCTCGCGGCACTCGAGCGTGCGCCCTCGCATATCCATGCGCTGCGCAACCTGACGCTGTCGCTGAACAAGCTCGGCCGCTTTGCCGAAGGCGCTGGCGTCGCGATCAGCGCCTTGGCGGTAGCGCCGGACGATACTGCTTTGAATTACCACACGAGCGAATTGCTCTATGGACTGATCCGCGCTGGCGAACTCGCGAAGGCCCAAGAATTCGCGAGGCAATGGCGCCAGGTCAGCCCCAATCATCCCGTCGCCCAGCATATGACCGCCGCCATCCTCGGCGAGGGCATGCCCGAGCGTGCTGGCGATCATTACGTGCGCGAGACCTTCGACCGCTTCTCGCAGGATTTCGACGAGACGCTGGAGAGGCTGAACTACCGCATCCCTGAAACTCTCAGCAATGCCGCACTGGAAGCAATCGGGCGCCGCGATATTGCCATTCTCGATGCGGGCTGCGGCACCGGATTGTGCGCTCCCTACCTCAAGCCGGCCGCACGCAAGCTGACGGGTGTAGATCTGAGCGGTGGCATGCTGGCCAGGGCCCGCGAGCGCGGTTTGTATGATGCCTTGCATGAGGCGGAACTGAACACGTTTCTGGCGCAAACCCCGGATCGCTACGATCTGACCATTGCGGCGGACGTCTTCTGCTATTTCGGTGCGCTGGCGCCGAGTTTTGTAGCGATTGCCGACAAAACGGCGCCCCAGGGCATCTTCGGCTTCACGGTTGAGGCCATGCAGGGCGGCGCGCCCGTTGAAGGCTATCGCCTGGGAGCGGCTGGCCGTTACCAGCATGACGAGGCTTATGTCAGGTCGTCGCTGGAAGATGCAGGCTTCAACATCCTGCGTCTGGAGGTGGTTCCTGGACGTCTGGAGATGGGAAAACCGGTGGACTTCTTCATGGCACTGGCCCAGAAGGCCTGAACTGTTGAATGAGTATCTAAACAAAAAGGGCGGGGTTTTCCCCGCCCTTCGCATCTGAAATCGGCGGAATTTACTTCCAGCCGGCGCGATCCATCAGCTTGAGCGCGGCCTCGTTGTTCTTGCCGAACACGGCCGCATTCAACTGATCCTCCTTGAACTCGGACCAGCTTTGAATGATCGGATGCAGCGGCACGCCGGCCACCACCGGGAATTCGTAATTCCCCTTGGCGAAGTATTCCTGCGCTTCCTTCGACGCCAGATACTCCAGGAACTTGATGGCATTGGCCTTGTTCGGCGAATACTTGGCCACGCCAGCGCCGCTGATATTCACGTGGGTGCCGCGGTCGCCCTGGTTGGGGAAGATGACGGCGAGGTTCGCCACCACGGCATTATCTTCCGGCTTCTTCGAACCGAGCAGGCGCGCGAAGTAATAGGTGTTCGACACCGCCACATCGCCCTCGCCCGCGGCGACCGCCTTGATCTGATCGGTATCGCCGCCTTTCGGCGCGCGCGCCATGTTGGCGACCACCGCCTTGGCCCAAACCTCGGTGGCCTCAGGCCCAAGCGTCGCGATCATCGAGCCGACCAGGGACTGGTTGTAAACATTGGTCGACGAGCGGATCAGCACCCGGCCCTTCCACTTCGGATCGGCCAGATCCTCATAGCGGGTGATCTCGCCCGACTTCACCTTGTCCTTATGGACGACAATGATACGGGCGCGCTTGGAAAAACCGAACCAATGACCGTCCGGCTCACGCAGATGCGCCGGAATAGCCTTCTCCAGGGCCGCCGACTTGATCGGCTGCAGCAATCCCATCTCCTGCGCGCGCCACAGGCGGCCGGCATCGACGGTGATCAGCACGTCGGCCGGGCTCTTGTCGCCTTCGGCGCGCATGCGCTGCAGCAGCTGATCCTCGCCCGCTTCCAGGCGGTTGATCTTGATGCCGGTCGACTTGGTGAAATTCTCGTACAGCGCTTCGTCAGTATCGTAGTGGCGTGACGAGTAGATGTTCAGGACGTCCTGTGCCGCAGCCGCGCCAGGCAGCGCCATTGAAGCCAAGCCCAGCAAAGCTCCTATGGCAAGCGCGCGGCGCGAAACAAGGTGATCGAACAGCCCTTTCGGCATGATCCGCTCCTAGAATTTGTATATGCGAGTGACTTGCAGTCGCGCAAACCCTACCACTGGCGTCGGACACCAGCAAGTGAGAGGCAGTCTCAGATTTTTCTGGAACGGCTCAAAAACTCGTCAGCTTGCGGATAAAACTCTTCAGGGCATCGCGGGTCACATCGGGCTGGTCGCGGTGCGGGCTATGGCCGCAACACGGCAGCAACTGCGTCTCCACCCTGCCCCCTGCCTGCTGCGCGATGAAATCCACCTGCGCAGCCGTGCCATATTCATCATCCTCGCCCTGGATCACCAAGACGGGCGCTGTAATACGCTTCACATACTCCTCGATATTCCAGTGCCGGAATTCCCGGGTGAGCCAGGCATCGCACCAGCCGCGAAAGGCGTAATCGACATTGTCCCCATGGTATTTCGCCAGGCGGCTGCGCAAGTCCGTCTCTTCATAGGCGCGATGGGCCGCTTGTATTGACTTGATGGAAATGTCTTCGCAAAAACTATGCGGCGCCAGTACGGCCAGGCCCAGCAATCCCTCACGGGCACCCGATCCAGCATAGATCAGCGAGATGGATGCGCCATCCGAATGGCCGATCAGGATATGCCGGCCGATCCCCAGCGCGGACAACAAAGCCGGCAACTCTATCTTGGCCTCGTCATGCATGTAGGTGAGCGGTCGCGGCAACACACAGGGATCGGAGCCGCCATAGCCGACGCGGCTATAAACCAGCGCCGGCAAGCCTGTCACCTCCGCTACCTGATCGGGGAATTCCTTCCAAAGCGCAATGCAGCCCAATCCTTCGTGAAGAAAGACCAACACTGGCTGATCGACATCGCGCAGCACGGATTGCTTCTGGCCGATCCAGCGATATTCCACCCGGCCACCGGGCAAGTTCACATGCTGCAATGTCGCCACGCCGTTATGTCTGCTTTTGTTACGCTTGGGCTCTCAGTTTGAAGCGCTGGATCTTCCCGGTTGCCGTCTTCGGCAGCTCGCTGACGAATTCGATCCAACGCGGATACTTGTACGGCGCGAGACGGTCCTTGACGAAGCTCTGCAATTCGCCGACCAGCGCATCCGTCGCGCCGACGCCATCCTTCAGCACGACAAAGGCTTTGGGCTTGATCAGATCGTCATTGTCGGCATGGCCTACCACCGCCACTTCCAGCACTTTCGGATGTGCTTGCAAGGCAGACTCGACTTCGAAAGGCGATACCCAGATGCCGCTCACTTTCAGCATGTCGTCCGAGCGCCCGGCATAGATGTAATAGCCCTCCTTGGTCTGCAGGTATTTGTCGCCAGTGCGCGTCCACGGTCCCTGGAAGGTGGCAAGGCTTTTGGCGCGGTTGTTCCAATAGGCCACGGCGCTGGACGGACCGGAGACCAGCAATTCGCCGATCTCGCCCTGCTCGACCTCCTGGCCGTTTTCATTGACGATCTTCAGGTCGTAACCGGGCACCGCAACGCCGGTCGTGCCATAGCGGATGTCATCGGGCCGGTTGGACAGAAAGATATGCAGCATCTCAGTCGAGCCGATGCCGTCGAGGATCGGTACGCCGAAGGTTTTCTCCCAGCGCTTGCCGATCTCTTCCGGCAGCGCCTCACCAGCCGAAACACAGCGGCGCAGCTTGGCCGAGCCGCTTTCCTTGGTGATGGTCTGATCGGCCAAGATCCCGGCATACAGTGTCGGCACGCCGTAGAAGATGGTCGCCTGATGCTGCTTCAGGCGCTGCATCACCGCAGCCGGCGTGGGCCGTTCTGCCATCAGCACAGCAGTGGCCCCGGCGTGCAGCGGAAAGGTCATGGCATTGCCGAGGCCATAGGCGAAGAACAGCTTCGCCGCCGAGAAGACGACGTCGTTTTCTACGATCCCCAGAACTTCCTGGCCATACAGCACAGCAGTATGGATGAGGTCGCCATGCAGGTGCATGGCTCCTTTCGGCGATCCGGTGGAGCCGGAAGAATAGAGCCAGAAACCGATATCGTCCGGCGTGGTCGCGGCGGCCTCAAGCTGATCGGACTGCTCGGCAAGCAATTTGGGCAGCGGCGTCACCGTTGGCGGCACCTGACCCGAGATCAGCACCTTCTCCAAATAAGGCTGGTCGGAGACGATCGGACGGAATTTCTCCATCAATGCGTCCGAAACGACCAGCAGCACAGCGCGACTGTCGCGCAGGAAGAAGTCGTAATCCTTGGTGGTAAGCAGCGTATTGACCGGTACCGGCACGGCGCCGATCTTCATCGCGCCAAAGAACATGGCCGGGAAGTCGATGCCATCGAGCAGGGCCAGCATCACGCGCTGTTCCGGCTGCACCCCCTGTGCCTTGAGGAGATTGCCGGCGCGGTTCACGCGCGCGGCAAGCTCGGCATAAGTGTAACTGCCCTTGTCGTCGATGAAGGCGATCTTGTCGCCGCGCCCTTCGGCGATATGACGGTCGATGAAATGGCTGGCGGCGTTATACCGCCGCGGCAGCTCCAGAAAGCGCGGCATCGTTTCCTCCCATTTTTTATGCGCCGCTTCTTACGTGGCCGACCGGCCTAGGCGGCTTTGGCGAGCGGAGCGACCTGCTCAATCCATTCCAGCGCCCAGGCAACGCCCTCCTCTTCCGGCAGGCTGCCGCCCGAGGCGTTATGCTGCAGCCGCTCGCCCACCAGGGTCGCGTTCAGCTCGGTCAGAATGGTTTCGAAATGCTGGCCGCCATGATTGAAGGTGTCCTGGTAGGTGCTGTCTCCCAGGCCGATGATGCCGACCAGCTTGCCCGTCAGATCCGGCTTGGCCGCTTGCAGATCGGCGAGGAAATCCCGCGCATTGTCCGGCACGTCGCCCTGGCCGTAGGTGGAGGTGCAGATCAGGAAGGCGCCCGGGCGCTGAAAGACGTCGGCCTTCAGATTGTCCATCAGCAGGATCTCGACCGCGTGCCCCTTGTCTTCGAGGGCCTTCTTCACATCGCCGGCAACAAGCTCGGCGGTTCCGGTCATGGTGCCGACAAGAATGGAAATCTGCATCCTGCTTCTCCCAAACAGTAGTGGGTCCGAACTATAACGCATGATATGCTAGTGCTCCAGCGGAATTTGCATTATAGTGCATAATATGAGCGACAGCCGGGACAAGCAGAATGCAGACGATGCCGCCTTCCTCCAGGCGGTGGGAGAGCGTGTTCGCAACGCCCGCGCCCGACGCGGCATGAGCCGCAAAATTCTCGCCAAGGATTCCGGTGTTTCCGAACGCTACATCGCGCAGCTCGAAAGCGGCGCGGGCAACATCTCGATCCTATTGTTGCGGCAGATCGCTCGGGCCATGGATCTGTCGATCACTGAATTCCTTGGCGACCGCGCCCCGCTGACTGTCGACCAAGCCCTGCTGCTTCGCCAGGTGGAAGACCTGACGCCGCAGCAACTGCAGGAACTGCAGACGTTCATCCGCGACCGGTTCGGCATCGCCTCCAGTGTTAAACGCCATATCGCCTTGATCGGCTTGCGTGGCGCCGGCAAGACCACGCTGGGGCAGAAGCTCGCCGGGAGCTTCGGCCTGCAATTCATTGAAATGGCCAAGGAAATTGAGGCCGAAGCAGGTATCAGCCTGAACGAGATTTTCGATCTCTACGGCCAAGCCGCCTATCGCCGTTTTGAACGCCGGGCGCTGGAACGCGTGACCGCCGACCCGGCGCCGAAGGTAATCGCCACCGGCGGCAGTCTGCCGTCAGAGCCGTCGACCTACGCTCACCTTCTGAGTCATTGCTTTACGATCTGGCTGAAGGCTCAACCGGAGGAGCATATGGGCCGCGTGGTCGCTCAGGGCGACCTGCGTCCGATTGCGGGACATTCGGAAGCCATGGCAGATCTCAAGCGGATTCTGGCCCAGCGCGAGGCCCTGTATGCCCGCGCCGACATGATCTTCGATACAGCCGGCAAAACAGTTGAACAGGCCAGCACCGAACTCATCGCCGCGCTGCGCAACCACCCCTCCTGGCTGGCTCAGGACGCTGCGGAATAAACTGCAAGATATTTCTTGTCGCCCCGATAATATGTATTATAATGCACCTCCATAATAGGGAGGTTGTCCATGGCCCAGAGCCAGCAGAACGGTGCAGCGCTAGTCGATCTGCCGGTCGATTTCCGCACCGAGCCAAGCCAGTATAAGCATTGGAAGCTCAGTTTCGATGGGCCGGTTGCCACGCTGGCAATGGACGTCAAGGAGGATGGCGGTCTCCGCCCCGGCTATGAGCTGAAACTCAATTCCTACGATCTCGGCGTCGATATCGAACTGCATGACGCGATCCAGCGCCTGCGGTTCGAACATCCGGAGATCCGCGCCGTCATCATCACCTCGGCCAAGGAACGCGTCTTCTGCGCGGGTGCGAATATCCGCATGCTCAGCCAATCGGCCCATGGCTGGAAGGTGAATTTCTGCAAATTCACCAACGAGACCCGCAATGGGATCGAAGAAGCGACCGCCGAGTCCAAGCAGACCTATATCGCCGCAGTGAATGGTCCCTGCGCGGGCGGCGGCTACGAACTGGCGCTAGCCGCTGACTACATCGTCATGACCGATGACGGCAACACCGCCGTCTCGCTGCCGGAAGTCCCCCTCCTCGCCGTTCTGCCCGGCACCGGCGGCCTTACCCGTCTGGTCGACAAGCGTCTGGTACGCCGCGACCGTGCAGACTTCTTCTGCACCATCGAGGAAGGCATCAAGGGCAAGCGCGCCGTCGACTGGCGGCTGGTCGACGAAGTCGTGCCGCGCACCAAGCTGTCAGAAGTGGCCCGCGCTCGCGCAGAGGATTTCGCCGCCAAGTCGGATCGCCCGGCGAATGCCAAGGGCATCACGCTGACCAGGCTGGAGCGCAAGATCGAGGGCGACCGCATCGCCTATAGTTCGGTCGAAGCCAAGCTGGACCGCGTCAAGGGTGTGGCTGAGATCACCATCGCCGGCCCGAAGGCTCCGCCGCCGGCCGATGCTGAAGGCATCCAGGCGCAAGGCGACAAGTTCTGGTCGCTGGCGCTGGCGCGCGAACTGGACGACCTGATCCTGCATCTGCGCACCAATGAAGAAACCATCGGGCTGTGGATTTTCCGCACCCATGGCGATGCCGATCTGGTCGCTGCCTATGACGCTGTCCTGGAGCAAAACAAGTCGCATTGGCTGGTGCGCGAAATCCGCCTGTTCCTGAAGCGCGTGTTCAAGCGTATCGACGTCTCGTCGCGCTCCATCTTCGCGCTGATCGAACCCGGCTCCTGCTTTACCGGCACGCTGCTCGAACTCGCGCTGGCATCTGACCGTTCCTACATGCTGGACGGCACTTTCGAGGGCGATAACCGTCCGCCCGCCACCTTGCGCCTCACTCCGCTCAATTTCGGCGCCTACCCCATGGCGAACGGATTGAGCCGCCTTGCCAGCCGCAACCTAGACAACCCCACGCATGTCGAGGATCTGAAAGCCAGGATCGGCGAAGTTCTCGATGCCAAAGCCGCCGATGAAGCCGGCCTCGTCACCTTCACTCCTGACGACATCGACTGGGATGACGAGGTGCGCATCGCCATCGAGGAACGCGCCGCCTTCTCGCCTGATGCGCTCACCGGCATGGAGGCATCGCTGCGCTTCGGCGGCCCCGAAACGATGGAGACCAAGATCTTCGGCCGTCTCACCGCCTGGCAGAACTGGATTTTCCAGCGCCCCAACGCTGTCGGCGATCAGGGTGCGCTCAAACAATATGGCACCGGTCAACGGGCTGCCTATGACCGCAGGAGGGTCTGAGAATGGCGATCGACTACAATTCGCGGATTCCAAATAACGTCAATCTCTCGGATAACCGCCGCCTGCAGCGCGCGCTGGAAGAATGGCAGCCGAAATTCCTGGAATGGTGGAATGACATGGGCCCGGCAGGCTTTCAGGCTCGCGAGGTCTATCTGCGCACTGCCGTCAGCGTGGATTCCCAGGGCTGGGCGCATTTCGACTACGTGAAGATGCCCGACTACCGCTGGGGCATCTTCCTGGCTGAGCCCGAGAAGGACCGGAAGATCAACTTCGGCGATCACAAGGGCGAGGCCGCATGGCAGGAAGTGCCCGGCGAATATCGCGGCGTGCTGCGCCGCCTGATCGTCACCCAGGGCGATACCGAACCGGCCTCAGTTGAGCAGCAGCGCCTGCTGGGCCAGACCTGCCCGTCCCTCTATGACCTGCGCAATCTGTTCCAGGTCAATGTCGAGGAAGGCCGGCATCTCTGGGCGATGGTGTATCTGCTGGATGCCCATTTCGGCCGCGATGGCCGCGAGGAAGCCGAAGCCCTGCTGCAGCGCCGTTCGGGCGACAGCGACAAGCCCCGCATCCTGGGCGCCTTCAACGAGGCGACGCCGGACTGGCTCAGCTTCTTCATGTTCACCTTCTTCACCGACCGCGACGGCAAGTTCCAGCTCGCCTCACTGGCGGAAAGCGGCTTCGATCCGCTGTCGCGCACCTGCCGCTTCATGCTGACGGAAGAAGCGCATCACATGTTCGTCGGCGAGACCGGTATCGGCCGCGTCATTCAGCGCACCTGCGAAGTCATGCGCGACTTCAAGACCGACGACGTGCGCAAGCATGGCGTGATCGATCTGCCGACCATTCAGAAGTATCTCAACTTCCATTTCTCGGTGTCGCTCGATCTGTTCGGATCGGAGATTTCCACCAACGCGGCGAATTACTACACGATGGGTCTCAAGGGCCGCTTCGAGGAAACCCGCATCGATGACGATCACAAGCTGACCGATGCCGCCTACAAGGTGCTGCAGCTGCGCGGCGACACTATTGTCGACAGCGAGGAACCCGCGCTGCCTGCACTGAACGAGCGGCTGCGCGATGATTACGTGACGGATTGCGCGCGCGGCGTGATGCGATGGAACCAGATTTTCAAGCGCTACGGGATCGACTTCGAACTGAAGCTGCCGCATCGCGCCTTCCACCGCCAGATCGGCCAGTTTGCCGACGTGCATGTCACCCCCGAGGGCAAGGTTATCAGCCAGGCCGAATGGGATGCCCGCCAGCACGAATGGCTGCCCACCGATGCCGACCGGGCCTATGTGATCAGCCTTATGCACCCGGTGACCGAGATCGGGAAATTTGCCAACTGGATCGCGCCGCCGGCCCGCGGCATCAACAACAAGCCCATCGACTTCGAATACGTCCGGGCCTGATTCCCCAAGTTTCCTCCCAAAAGCGTTTTTCACCCTGGGAATTACCTTAAGGGGCGCCTGCTCCCCCCACGGCGCCCCTTCTTTTTTGCAGGGCGCCCCCGTATAAACCGGTCATGTCGACCCTGCCGAATCCTTATATCGTCCGGCGCATCGTCAAATGGGGTGAATGCGATCCAGCCGGGATTGTCTATACGCCCCGTTTCCTCGACTGGGTGCTGGAAGCCGCAGAAAGCTTTTTCGCTGACGTGGTCGGGGTCGACTGGTTTCAGCTCAACAAGCGTTATGGTTTGGGGTCGCCCAGCGTCAGCACCAAGCTGGACTTCCGCAAACCCATTCAGTTCGGCCAGCCCTTCACCATCGAAGTTTTGGTGCTGCGGCTAGGCCGCTCGACCATCACCTATGCCATGCGCGGCCGGAACGAGGCCGGCGAGCTTTGCTTCGAGGCCGAGCTGGTCTCCTGCATCGTCGACCACAGCCGCATGAAATCGGTGAACATCCCCGACCATATTCGACAGCCGATCATGGCCTATCAGGCCGCGACGGCAGCCATTCTGGAAAAGGACACTGCCGCATGACCGACAGCCACGGCTTCACCAAGTTTTTTCCGGTCTCCTGGGAAGAGCTGCATCGCCATTGCAAGGCGTTGGCCTGGCGCCTTCTGGACAACGGTCATTACAAGGGCGTCGTGGCGATCACCCGGGGCGGCCTGGTGCCGGCGGCGATTGTCGCGCGCGAACTGGAAGTGCGCATGATCGAGACGATCTCCTGCTCTACCTATGACGGACTGTCGCGCGGCAGCGAGGTGAAGATCCTGAAATCTGCCGATGCAGCAATGGCCGATCAGGGCGAAGGCTGGCTGATCGTTGACGATCTGGTCGATACCGGCGTCACCGCGAAGGCGGTGCGCAAACTGCTGCCCAAGGCGCATTTCGCCACTATTTACGCCAAGCCGGCCGGCCGGCCAATGGTCGATACCTTCATCACCGAAGTCAGCCAGGATACCTGGATCCTGTTTCCCTGGGATCAGGAAGCCGTGATGTCGAAGCCCATCGTGGAACTGCGCGGCGGCCGCTGATCGCTAGGCTGAGGCCCTGCTGCCCGTCAGCAGGGTCCATTGCACCGTTTCGCGCAGCACCTGACCCAATGCTTCATCGAACGCTGCGACGACGGACAGCAGCTCTCCATCCTTGGCGCGGACCCGCCGTTCGAAATTCGCCGATGCCACGATCTGCTGGCGCGGCTGTCCGATCAGCTTTGCATTCAGTGCGACGCGGATTTCGGGCGTGGTGCCGCCCTCCTTCAACTCGGCCTGGAATTCCCGCAACTCACTCTTGAGGTTGAAGTCGGAACGCAGGCCGATGGATTGACGTCCCACCGCCACGATCTTGCCGGTATTTTCAAAACTTTCCACCAGCAAGGTCTGCACCATGCGCGGAGCCCGCTCCGCCCAGCGCGCACCGGCGTAATACTTGATCTCATACGGATTCGTCATGATCGCAATGCGATGCGTATCCAGACCGCCGGCCGCAAAGGGTTCCTCGACGACAAGCTGCCAGTTCACGCGCGGCAGATCAGGCGGAAACGTGGTCTTCGGCGACAAGGCGTAAAGATTCGACGGTGGCGCCTGAGGAAGGATGCCGTTGCAGGCCGCCAGGCTTGCCGGCACCGCCAGCATGGCCGCCCCGCGCAGCAAGCCGCGCCGCGAGATATGCTTCGTCATCGCCGCCCCCCTTCAATTCGATATTCTGCATCGCGGTTGCCGAACAGCACTGCGCTTGGATCGTCCTCCAGCCGTTGCGCCACCCGCGCCAGGCTCGCCACCATGATCCTGGCCTCGGCGATGAAGCGCTGAAACTCGCCAAATCCGTCCGTCGTGATCGACTGAATGGGAGCGCGGTTTTCCTCCACCAGCGCATGAAACTCCGCCAGCGTGGCGTTGAGCTGCTTCATCGCCGCCCTGGCTTCGTTGACCGCTTGCGTGGCATCACCGCTGACCAGCTGATTGGTCGAGCGCAAGGTCCGCTCCGCCTCGGACATCACGCGGTCCAGCCGCGTGGCGACATCGCGCGCGGCCTCGGCGGCCTTGGCGATGTCGCCGCTGGTGCGGTCGAAGCTGTCGATCGCCCGGCCGATGGCTTCCTGGCGAGTTGCCAGCGTCTGCGAAAGTTGCCGCAGATCCGCGATGAAGCCGGTGAGATTTTGCAGATTCTCGTCGCTCAAGACCTGCACTGCGCGGTTGAGCAATTCCGGCGCGGCTTCCACCAGAGCATCGATTGCCGATGGCCGCGAACTGATCACCGGATACTCATCCGGATCGCGGCCGCTGACCGCCGGCAGGATTGGCGCATCGCGGCTGCCGGGAGAGATCTGGACATAGGAGACCCCCGTGATGCCCTGCAACTGCAGCGTCGCCTCGGAATCCTGGCGAATGGGCGTATCCGCGCCCACATCGATGGTTACCCGCACCCGGCTGGTATCGTCGCGGTCGATAACGATCTGGGAGACGCTGCCGACCTTAATGCCGTTGAAACGGACATCGCCGCCTACCCCAAGCCCCGCCACCGAACCGGTAAAATAAATGTTGTAGCGGGCGACGTCCTGGTCCACCTGGGATTTCGCCAGCCACAGAACGAACACGACAATACCTGCGAGGAAGAGCAGCATGAAGCTGCCGATCAACAGATGATGTGCGCGTGTCTCCATGCCTCACCTCTCTTCCAGCGCAGCAGTCACCGCGGCGGCGCGGGCGCGGGGCCCATGGAAATACTCCTTAACCCACGGATGCTCATGCTCCAGCATGGCCTGCAATGGCCCTGTCGTCAGCACTTTCTTCTCGGCCAGAACGGCAATCCGGTCACATATCGCATAGAGCGAGTCGAGATCGTGCGTGACCATGAAAACCGTCAGGCCAAGCGCCTGTTGCAGATCGCGCACGAGCTGGTCGAAAGCAGCCGCGCCGATCGGATCGAGGCCCGCGGTCGGCTCGTCGAAAAACACGATTTCCGGGTCCAGCGCCAGCGCCCGCGCCAGGCCAGCACGCTTGCGCATGCCACCCGAAAGCTCGGATGGAAATTTGGTCGCCGCATCGGGCGGCAGGCCAACCATGTGCAGCTTGGCGGCCGCGATCTCGTCCAGAAGATCCTGCGGCAGGTTGTAGAATTCCTTCAGCGGGACCTGGATGTTCTGGGCGACAGTCAGTGAGGAAAACAGGGCGCCATCCTGGAACAGGACACCGAACCGCTGACGCACTGCCGTCAACGCCTCGGGCGCGCCATGGATCATGTCCACGCCCAGCAAATCGATGCTTCCGGCCGCAGCCCGGTTGAGACCGATGATCGTGTGCAGCAGCACCGACTTGCCGGTGCCCGAGCCGCCAACCACACCAAGAACCTCGCCGCGATAAACATCGAGATCGAGCCCGTCATGGACCACATGCTGGTCGAAGCGGTTGACCAGCCCCCGCACCCGGATCACTGCATTCCGTTCCGCCACCATCGTCAAACCTCGATGATGTCAAACAGGATGGAAAACAGCGCGTCGAATAGGATGACCAGGAAAATCGACTGCACCACCGAACGCGTCGTCAACCGCCCAACGCTCTCGGCGTCACGCTTCACCCGCAAACCTTCGTAGCAGCCGACTAGGGCGATCAAGGAGGCAAAAACCGGCGCCTTGATCATGCCGACGATGAACGTGCGCGGCGTGATCACGTCCTGAAGCCGCTGGAAAAACAGGAATGGATCGATGCCAAGCGTGTTCCACGCCATCATCGCGCCGCCCAGCAGGCCCATCAGGTCGGCAAAGAAGGTCAGCAGCGGTAAGGTGAGGATCAAGGCAAACATGCGCGGCAGTACCAGGACCACGACCGGGTCCAGGCCAAGGGTGCGCATCGCCGCGATTTCCTCGTTTACCTTCATGGTGCCGATCTGGGCGGTAAAGGCGCTGCCGGAACGGCCGGCAATCAGAATCGCCGTCAGCAGAACGCCAAGCTCGCGCAGCACCGAGATGCCGATGAGATCGACCACAAAAATCTCGGCGCCGAACCGCTGCAGCTGACTAGCGCCCTGATAGGCCATGACCATGCCGATCAGAAAAGACAGCAGACCAACGATCGGGATGGCGCGCAGTCCCGCCGCCTCCATATGGAAAACCATGGAGGTGAAGCGCAGGCGCCGCGGCCTCAGCAGGACCTGAACCGCGCTTTCGGTGACGCGCCCGACAAAGGAAATGTAGCGGCGCGCCTCACGCAGGAAGAACAGCGTCAGCCAGCCGAGATAGATGATGAATCCGGTGAACCCGGACTCCATCCGCGGCGGCTTTTCGACCGTCTCATCACATTGTGTCACATACTCGAAAAGGGTCCGGTACTCGGGCCGGGCATTGGGCCAATCGATGCTGGCCCCCTGCTCTGCCAGCCGCCGCCACAGCCGCCGCAGCAGCACCGCACCCGCCGTATCCAGACGTTCCAGCTTGCTGCTGTCGATTATTGCGCGGCGCAGACCTGCCGTCTTCACGCGTCCCACCGGACCGAGCAAGGGGGCCACGCTGGGCAGCGTCCAGGCGCCGCTTAAGCTGACCCGCAGCGCCGCGCCGTCGCGCTCGATCTGTAGTCCGCCAGGGTTCATGCGATCCAGGTTCGGAAAACGAGAAGGCTTGCGAAAGACTTACCAGAAATGACAGTCTCGGCAAACCAAAGTCGGATGACCAATCCGGACAGCCGGGGCCAGCACGGGGGAGGCAGTCATGCCGCGCTTTGCCGCGAATCTGAGTTTCCTGTTCCAGGAGGAACCTTTTCTCGACCGCTTCGAAGCCGCCGCCGCGCAGGGATTTCAGGCGGTTGAATTCACCTTCCCCTACGATCATGCGCCGGCTGCGGTAGCGATGGCGATGCGCAATGCAGGCCTGCAAGTGGTGCTGTTCAATGCGCCGCCGGGCGATATGGAGCGCGGCGAGCGCGGACTGGCGGCCCTGCCCGGCCGCCAGCGCGATTTCCGCAATGCCATGGCGCGGGCGTTTGAATTCGCCGCTGCACTGAACTGCCCGCGCATCCATGTCATGGCCGGCCTGGAGCAGCCCGGGGTAGACCGGCGGCTGATGGAGGCCTGCTACATGGACAATCTCGCCTGGGCTGCCGAACAGGCCTCCGCAGGCGGGATCATGCTGATGATCGAGCCGATCAACCACCGCGACATCCCGCATTTCTTCCTGGACGACTGCGATTTTGCCGAAAAGGTGATCACTGAGATTGGCGCGCCCAATCTGCGGCTGCAATTCGATCTTTATCATGCGCAGATCCTGCACGGCGATCTGACCAAGCGGCTGGAACGACAGTTGCCCTTCATCGGGCATATGCAGATCGCCAATCCGCCGGACCGGCGCGAGCCGGGCAATGGCGAGATCAATTTCGCCTATCTGTTCGAGCGGATCGATGCCCTCGGATATGACGGATGGATCGGCTGCGAGTATCGGCCGTCCGGCGCCACCGCCGAAAGCCTGGACTGGATAAGGCCATACGGCGTCGTGCCAGCAAACAAGGCCAGGCTCAATCCATAAATTGCGGCAGGAACAGCGCGATCTGGGGCACCGAGATCAGCAGCGCGATCCGCACGATATCGGCCAGCACGAATGGCAGGATGCCGCGGATCACGGTCTGCAGTTTGACCTGTCCCACGCCCTGAATGACGAACAGGTTCATGCCGACCGGCGGCACGATCATGCCGATCTCGACGATGGTGACGATATAGATGCCGAACCAGATCGGATCGATGCTTAGCGCCTGCGTCACCGGAAAGACGAAGGGCAATGTCAGCAGGATCATCGCCAGATCGTCCATCAGCGCGCCCAGCACGATGTAGAAGACTGTCAGCAGCAGCAGGAACAGCGTCGGGCTGAGCTGCAGATGCTGCACCTCCTGGATCAGGTATTGCGGCACGTTGGTGCCTTCGAGGAAGAAATTAAACAGGCCCGCGCCGATGATGATCAGGAAGATCATCGCGCTGGTGCTGGCGGTTTCCAGCAGCGACTGCTTGAATCGGTCCAGTCCCATGGTCCGGCCCGCCAGTGCGAAAATGAGCGCGCCGACCGCGCCAACCGATGCCGCCTCGTTGGGTGAGAACCAGCCGGTATACATGCCGCCGATCACCAGCAGGAAAAGCAAAGCAACTGGCCAGACACTGCGCAAGGTCTGCAGACGCTGCGGCCAGTTCATCCGATCGCCCGCAGGGCCCAAGGCGGGGTTGATCCGGGTCGCAACCAAAATGGCCGCCATATAGAGCACGGTGCCGAGCAGCCCCGGCAGCAGGGCCGCGACAAACAGCTTGCCCAGCGATTGCTCGGTCAGCAGCGCATAGATCAGCAGAATGATCGACGGCGGGATCAGGATGCCCAAGGTGCCGCCCGCCGCGATGGAGGCCGTCGCCAAGCTGTCGGCATAGCCGTGGCGACGCATCTCCGGCAAAGCGACCCGGCACATGGTAGCTGCGGTCGCGATCGCCGAGCCACAAATCGCGCCAAAGCCGGCGCAGGCGCCTACCGTCGCCAAGGCCAGACCGCCGCGGTAATGCCCAAGAAAGGCGTAAGCCGCGTCATAAAGCTGCCGCGATAGCCCGGCATAGGAGGCGAAGACGCCCATCATGACGAAGAGCGGCACCACTGACAGGCTGTAGGGAAAAACGCTTTCGAAGGGCGACGAACCCATCACATAAGCCAGCCCGTCCCATCCCTGCAGGAACAGGAAGCCCGCCGCGCCAACAACTCCCATGGACACCGCCACCGGCACGCGCAGCAGCATCAGCAGCAGAACGGCGGCAAACCCGGCGATGCCGATCAATGCAGGCGCCATCAGCGGCCCTCCGCAGCGACCGGATCGCGCCCGGTCAACGCCGCAACAGCATGGCGCAGCACCACGACGAAGGCCATAAGCGCCGCAAAAAACGCGCCTGTCAGCAAGGGATACCAGTACCAGACCATCGGCAGGCCGATGGTTTGCGAACGGTCACCCATCAGCGTCACGGTCTGAAACTGTCCGATCCCATACCATCCGATCGCCAGCATCAGCAATGTGCCAAGCAAAGCTGCCACAGCCTTGCACAAGGCCTGCAGCCGGAACGGCAGCCGCTCGACGCCGATCTCCACGGCAACATGGCTATCAGCAAGAAATCCATAGGGAATCGTGAGAAAGGCCGTGGCCATGATGAACAACTGTGTGATGTCCACCGTGCCGAGGATTCCCTGTCCACCCAGATTACGAATGGCGATATCGGCGCAGGTCACCACACCGGCCAGCAGCGCACAAACAGCCCCCGCCTTGGCAGCCCAAGCGGCAGCGGTCTGGGCGTAGCGGTAAATCTGGATCATTCCTGACTGGATGAAAAAGGCCACTGCCGTGCTTCACGCGCGCCAGTGGCCATGGGGCCTCAGCGTTTGCCTTCGATCTTGGCGATGTGCTGCTGCATGTCGGCATAGATGACGCGGGCATCCTTCACGCCCTGCCCTTCCAGTTCGCTCAGCAGCTTCTCCGTCGTCGGCTTCAAAGCTTCGCGCCAGCGGTTACGCTCCGCATCCGACAGCGAACTCATGACGTTGCCCTTCTTCGTCGCCGCTTCCAGGCCAGGCGCATCCCACTGGTTCCACCAATCGCCGAACCGTTCGATCAAGGCCGAACCGGTCGTCTCGTCGATCGCCTTTTTCACGTCCGCCGGCAGGCTGTCGTATTTGCGCTTGTTCATCACGAAATAGAAGCTGGCGGTGTAGGAGCGCGCATCGAGGTGATACTTGGTAACCTCGAAGAGACGGAACGAATTGATCGGATCCCACGGGAAGACCGCGCCGTCGATCACCCCGCGCTGCAGGTTTTCATAGACCTCGCCCGGCGGCAGGCCGACCGGCGTCGCACCCAACTGCTGCAGCATCGCGTTGATCTGTGGGCTGGGTGAGCGGATGCGCAGGCCCTTCAGGTCGTCCATGGTCTTGACCTGCTTGTCCCGCGTATGGATCAGGCCAGCGTTGTGGGCGTGCAGCGCCAGGACCTTCACGGTGTCGGGGAATTCCTGAGCGAAATATTTCGGATAGAGGTCCCACAGGGTGCGGCTCGCGGCATTGGCCGTCTCGACCAGAAAGGGAAACTCGATGATGCCCATGCGGGGGAAGCGCCCGGCCGGCAGGCCGCGCAGGCCATGGGCGATGTCGACCACGCCGCTGACTGCCTGTTCCAGCTGGCGTGCCGGATTGCCGAAAGCACTGCCTGCTGGGAAAACGGTGACTTTCACCTTCCCATTGGTGCGCTTGGCCAGTTCCTCTCCCCAGGGCACGAACCAGTCCCGATGCATGCCGTGACCGGGCGGCAGGAAATGGCTGAGCTTGAGTTCGATCTCCTGCGCCGCGGCAGGACTGGCAATACCGGCACAGAGGAGTGCGGTCGCAACCGCCTTGCGAATGGATAGCACTGTTTCCTCCCTATTTTTGTTTTCCGCAGGGTAGTTTCATATGAAACTAAGGTCAAGCTAACCCGCTCGGCATAGACGGCATACAAAGCTGCCGCCTATTCTGCCCGGCACAGGCAGGCGCCGCGGCAGCTTGGCCGGGGAGATTGGAATTTGATGGCGCGTATCGTTGCCATTGCTGGCATTGCATTGGTTGTCGGAATTCTGATCGGAATCGGCACGGTTTCGATTCAAAGATCTGCTTTGTCGCCGGCTGCGCGCGCGATCAAAGAGCTGGAACCGCCCTCAGGCTCGATCCCCACCGTGGTCGAGGCGCCTGGACAGCGCACGATCCTCAAAGTGGCGAGTTCGGTGCCGACCGCCGCAGCGCCTTTCGGCAGGATGGTCGTCCGGACCGCCGAAAAGCTCTCGGTGATCTCCGACGGCACGATCGAGCTCAAGCTGCATGAGCCCCATACGCTGGTGCCGAACTCCGAGCTGATCGACAAGCTGACGGAAGGCGAAGTGGATGCGGTATGGGCCTCCACCAATGTCTTCGCCGAACGCGATTCTGCCTTGTGGCTGTTCTCCGCCATCCCCTTCGGACCGCCCGCTGGCGAGTTCCTGGCCTGGCTATCCTATGGCGGTGGCCAGGATCTGATGGATACCGCCTTCGCCCGGTTCAACATCAAGCCAATCGTCTGCACCGTGCTGCCGCCGGAATCCGGCGGCTGGTCCCGCCGTGAGATCACCCGTGTCGACGATCTGAAGAATCTCAGGATCCGTTTCATGGGCATCGGCGCGCGCGTACTCCAACGGCTCGGCGCGGAGGTCGTCGCGATGCCCGGTGGCGATACCTTTAACGCCCTGAAAACCGGAGAGATCGACGCCGCCGAATTTTCGCTGCCGGCCGTGGATCTGCGCTTCGGCTTTGACAAGGCTGCCAGCCACTATTATTTCCCCGGCTGGCATCAGCAGAGTTCGCTGGTCAGCCTGCTCGTCAACATGAAGATCTGGGAAAACTTCTCCGAAGCCCAGCGCAACCAGATCATCAGCGTCTGCGGCGACAATGTCCGCGAAAGCCTGGCTGAAGGCGAAGTGCAGCAAGTAAAGGCGCTCCAGGAGATCAGAGCGCGCGGCGTCGCCATCCATACCTGGCCGCCGGAAGTGCTCAATGCGCTGGAAAAAGCCTGGCACGAAGTGGTGCGCGAGGAAAAAGCTGCCAATCCCGAATTCAAAACGGTTTGGCAATCCTACAACAGCTTCCGCAAATCCTATGCCGAATGGCGGGAGCTGGGCTATCTGCCCTGACGCCCGCCTTACTTCTTCGATTCTTCTGTTCAGATATTGAGTGACCGGCGAAGCTGCCGGACCCGCCGCTCGACCGAGATATCCAGCGACGCGGTGATTTCGAGGCTGCGATCCTCCAGCGCATCGCCACGCGGATTCGCCCGGCCACGCGCTTCGACGGCATCATCCCGCCGCCGGATCAGTTCAACGATTTCCGGCTGGAACAAGCGAAGCAGATTATTCAACCAGCGGTTCACTTCCGGCACCGGCCAGCCATGCCGCAACTCGAACCGGTCGAGCATGGCGATCACATCGCGGGCAGCGAACCAGGTTTCATCCGTCACCCAGCGATTCACCGTGAACAGCCGGATTGGCAATCCATAATTGTCCATCGCCACGCCGACGATATGCGCCAGGGCTTTGTCGCCACGCGGCCAATGCTCGCCGATTTTCTCTCGCGGCGAGCAGCGGCCGACGCCCTGCTTGACATAACGGGCGGGCTCGAAGCTTTCCGGCAGAAATTGCGGGCGCTGGAAAATATGGAAATGGCCGTGCTCGCGGCCTTCATTGCGATGGGAGTGATAGTAATACTGCGCGCCGGTTTCCGGATCGAAGACATCCCCCGGCGGATAATGCTGGTGTTCGAAGAATTCATCCTGACCGCGCAGCAACTCGGCAACCAGATTCGAGCGCCGCTCGGTCAGCTGCTGCTGAATGCGCAATACTTCAAGGCCGGCATTCAACATGGCGTGCAGCCGCGCCTGCCCTAAATTTGCCATCATGTTCATACGATGCCGGTCCTCTTCGCACTCCCGGGCCGGCAGACTAGGCGCGAGGCGATTAAGCGCCGGTAAACGGAACCATTTACGGTGGTTCTTTCCGGGTTGCGGCAATGCGCCGCTATGTTGTGGGGAGTCGCTATGCTATTTTGAAGGACTTGTGGATTTGATGTTGTTGTCGGTAAATCGCCGGCGGCTGCGTATTGACAAAATCTACCCGAGGAGCCTCACGACATGTCGCGTATCCTTTTTTCGGCCGTTACCGCCCTTGTTCTAGGCTTCAGCGCCGTCAGCGCTCAGGCCGCCGACGTCGAAGCGGGCAAGAAGTCCTTCGCCAAATGCCGGGCCTGCCACCAGCTGGCAGCGGGCAAGAACGGTGTCGGTCCGAGCCTGCATGGCCTGTTCGGCCGGAAGTCGGGCAGCGTCGAAGGCTTCAAGTATTCTGACGCCATGAAGGCGAAGGGTATCACTTGGGATGAAACGACCCTGGCCGCCTATATCGCCGACCCCAAGGGTTACATCCCCGGCAACAAGATGGTCTTCCCGGGCATCAAGAAGGAAAGCGAAGTCGCCGACCTGATTGCCTATCTGAAGGAGGCGACCAAGTAATCTGCCGAATTCGGCTAGTTGAGGGCCTCCCGCCTGCCGGGAGGCTCTTTTTATTCCAGCTCGCGCATGTAGATCGCGTATTCCACAGAGACGTCGGACAAATACTCATTGAATCCCACAGGGGTTCTGGCTATATCGGCCCTTGAGCAACCCTGCCGAGTGTCACCCTCTCCCTCCCAATCCTCCGTGTCTGCGAAAACGGTACTGGAAGTGGCTGGTCCGGGACGAGGCCTTGTTTGCTCATTGTTGTCCGGGCCCCCGAAGAACATGCCGACGAGCATATCCCGGGGCCGTTCTACTCCCCCTCTCCGCCCCTGGATCCCGCATTGCTGCCGCAGGGGACAAACGGCAGATCTGTACTGTCTGACCGGGAAGCGCTCGGCAGAGGCCCTAAACCGCCTAGTGGAGTTGGGCGTGACCGGCCTCTTCCATCCCGATGACGGCCTGCTGGCCTTTAAGAAGGCTGGCGACCGGCGGTAGACGCCAGCGACGATGCTGCCGACGGGCCGGCAGCCGGTAAGCCCGCAGCCGTCTAAAAGCCGCGCCCGCCCTTTTTCCGATCCGGCGCGTTGGTTAAGGTCTTCTCCTTCAAGACTGGAGGAGACGCAATGCCCGTGCATGGCCCCGACGTGGTGCTCAACAACCCCGCCTATATCCACGAAACGGCGCAGATTTACGGCAAGGTCCGGCTGGAGGAAGGCAGTTCGGTCTGGATCAACGTGGCGATGCGGGCGGAGAATTACGAAATCGTCGTCGGGCCCTACACCAACATCCAGGACTTCTCCATGCTGCATGTGGGCGGACAGACCGGCACCTATATCGGCGCCCATTGCTCAATCACCCATCATTGCACCATCCATGGCTGCACCATCGGCGACAATTGCCTGATCGGGATCGGCTCAACCATCATGGACGGCTGCGTGATCGGCAACAACTGCATCATCGGCGGCCATACCTTCCTGAAGGAAGGCACGGTGATCCCGGACAATTCGGTGGTGGTCGGCAGCCCCGGCAAGGTCATCAAGACCCAGAACAACTATGTCCGGTGCCGGCTGAACGCCTGGCTATACTACCGGAACGCCCTGGCTTACCGGCAGGGCCAGTACCGGGACTGGGACCAGCCGGAGATGGCCAAGGCTGTGGGCGAGGAAATCGCCCGGCTTACCGAGGAGCTGAAGGCCCTGGAAGCCGCCGGTCAGGCGTAAATCAGCGCAGGAATCCCGCCGTGCCTTCGTGTAGTCGTTCAGGAACCATCGGCACGAGCAGGAAAACCCTGAATGGCCTCCTTGTTGTTGGCGCAACCGGCAATCGCGGCGCCGTATCCAGCCGCCGCCCCTCGCTGGCGGACTGACGCGATGCAGGACGAAGACAATGCCCTGATCCAGCGCGTCGCCGCCGGCGATCACCGCGCGTACCAAAGCCTGGTCGAGCGGCATCTTCGGCATGCCGTAACCCTCGCCTATCGAGTGCTGTTCGACCGCGCCGACGCGGAGGAAGTGGCGCAGGAGGCCTTCCTGCGCGTCTGGCAGCATGCGGCGCGCTGGCGGCCCGATGGCGGCGCCAGTTTCCGCACCTGGCTGAACCGCGTCGTGGTCAACCTGTGCATCGACCGCAAGCGGCGGCCGAGCATGGCGGCCTTGGACGACCAGCCCGATCCGGTCGATCCGCAGGCCACGCCCTACGAAGCCCGCCTGGCCGGAGAAACCAGCGACCGTCTCGCCGCCGCCTTGCAGCGCCTGCCCGAACGCCAGCGCGCCGCCATCGTGCTCTGCTACTGGGAAGGCGAAAGCAACATTGCCGCCGCCGAAGCGCTTGGCGTCAGCGTCGGCGCGCTGGAATCCCTTCTGGTGCGTGCCAAACGCGCCCTGCGCGACGAACTTTCGCCCTTGCTGGGCAACAAGGAGTGAGGCCATGAACCTCGACCGTTTCGCCATTCTGATCGAAGCCTACGGCACCGATCCGCGCCGCTGGCCGGCGGATGAGCGCGCTGCGGCGCAAGCCCTGCTGGCGGCTTCGACCGAAGCCCAGCGTCTGCTGCGCGAAGCAGAAGCGCTGGATGCATTGCTGTCGTCCCCGCTACCTGCCATCGAACCGAGCGCAGCCCTGCGCGCGCGCATCATGGCGCAGATCGCGCCTTCGGCTCCGGCGGTCCCAGGCTGGCGGATGCAAATCGCCGAAGCTTTCGCCCTGCTGTTCCCGAGCGGACGCATGGTACCGCAATTCGCCACCCTGGGGCTTGCGCTCGCCATCGGCATTGGTGCGGGCGTTGCCAATATCGGCGACGACGACAGCGACCTGCTGACCCTGCAGCTCGCGGTCGCCACGCCGATCTACATCGAGGAGTAAAATCAATGGCCGAAACTGCCCCCATCTCGCCGGCCCCGCAGAAGTCGCGGATGAACCGCTGGCTCGCCATCGGCCTGATCATTTCCGTCGCCTTCAACCTCGCCTTCATCGGCTGGGGCGCCACGCGCTTTGTCAAATTCCGGAGCATGACCGAGCAGTCGAGCGTCCATTTCGTCGACCGCATCGCGCGCAAGCTGCCCGATAATGCAGCCCGCGCTTTCCGCCAGGCCGTGGAGAATTCGCGCAAGAGCCAGGCGGTCTCGTTCAGCGACCTGCGTCGCGATATCGCATCCGCGCTTGCTGCCGAACCCTATGACCGCGCCCGCCTGGAAGCCCTGTTGCAGGAACACCGCAACCGCCTGGATCAGTTCCAGACCGGCATCCAGGCTGGATTGCTGGCCGCAGCCGATGCGATGACGCCCGAGCAGCGAAAACACTACGCCGAGCATATGCTGCGCCATGGCCCGCGCGGTGAGCGGCGGCCGCGCTGACCGATCCCCGCTTGTAACCCTGCCCCAGCCTGTTTAGCGTGGGCATCTCAGGGAGGTGCCCATGCTGAATGTGGTCATTACCGGCGGTGCTGGATTCCTCGGCCAGAAGCTGGCCAGAGAGTTGCTTAACCGTGGCAGCCTGATCGGCCCTGACGGACAACCGCAGCCGATCAGCCGCCTGACCCTCTTCGATACCGTGGCGGCCAGGGGGCCTGACGATCTGCGGGTGCAGATTCAAACCGGCGATATCGGCGACGGCGCCACGGTACTGAAACTGATCGGTCCCGATACGCATTCCGTTTTCCATCTCGCGGCCATCGTCTCAGCCGGCGCCGAAGCCGATTTCGACGGCGGCTATCGTGTGAACCTGGAAGGCACCAGACATGTGCTGGAAGCCTGCCGCGCGGTGGTGACGCATGCGCCGCGGCTGGTTTTCGCCTCCTCGGTCGCCGTCTATGGCGGCAAACTGCCCAAGGCGGTGACTGACGATACGCCGCAGCGGCCGACGACGTCTTACGGCGTGCAGAAGCTGAGCGGCGAACTGCTGATCAACGACTACAGCCGCAAGGGCTTTGTCGATGGCCGCGCGCTTCGGCTGCCGACCATCATGGTCCGTCCCGGCCGGCCGAACAAAGCCGCCTCGACCTGGGCCAGCTCGATCATTCGCGAGCCGCTGTCAGGCGTCGATGTGGTCTGCCCGGTGCGGCCAGACAGCCCGATGGCCTGTCTGTCGCCGCGGCGCACCATCGATGCCTTCATCCAGGCGCACAACCTGCCGGCCGAGAGTTTCGGCACCGACCGTGCGCTGCTGCTCACCGGCATCCGCGTCACGGCCGGCGAAATGGCGGCGGCGGTCGAACGCAACAAGGGCAACCGCAAGATCGGCACCATTCACTGGCAGCCTGACGCAGCGATCCAGAAGATTGTCGATGGCTGGCCCGGCGAAACGCGGTCCGAGCGCGCCGCGGCGCTGGGTTTCACCCATGACGCCTCCATCGATGAAATCGTTCAGGCCTTCATCGCCGACGATCTCGACAGCCAGATCAAAAGCCTCCAGTCCAACTAAACAAAACGAGTCTTCCCATGAGCAAGCCCAGCAAGCCCGTCCTCGACATGGTCCGGCAGTTGATCGAAATGCCGACCGTGAGCCGCGATTCCAACCTGGATCTGATCCACTGGATCCGCGACCACCTCAAATCGCTTGGCGTCGAGGCCACGCTTGTGCATGACGCGACCGGCAAGAAGGCCAATCTCTACGCGACGTTGGGGCCGCAGGACAAACCCGGCATCGTGCTGTCGGGCCATACCGACGTGGTGCCGATCGACGGCCAGGAATGGGATACCGATCCCTTCAAGCTGACCGAAAAGGACGGCAAGCTCTATGGCCGCGGTACCTCCGACATGAAGAGCTTCGTCGCCACCGCGCTGGCCTTCGCGCCGAAATTCCTCGCCCAGCCGCTGGAGACGCCGATCCATTACGCCTTCACCTATGACGAGGAAGTCGGCTGCCTAGGCGCCAAGCGGCTGATCGAGGTGCTGCGCGAGATGCCAGTCAAACCAAAGGCCTGCATCGTCGGTGAGCCGACCGAAATGCAGGTCATCGCACAGCATAAGGGAAAGAAGAGCTGGCGCGTCGATGTGCGCGGCTTCGAGTGCCATTCCTCATTGACCCATCTCGGCGCCAACGCGGTGGAAGCCGCCGCCGAACTGATCGCCTTCATCAAGCAGCTTGCCCGCAAGAAGCGTGATCACGGCCCCTTCGATCCCGAATTCGCCCCGCCCTACACCTCGCTGCATACCGGCACCGTGCATGGCGGCACCGCGCTGAACATTGTGCCGAAGGACTGCAGCTTCCTGTGGGAGATCCGCTATCTGCCGCAGGACGATGTCGATGCGCTGTTCGCCGAGGTGGAAGCTTTTGCGCGGACCAAACTGGAGCCTGAACTGAAGGCCATAGATCCAAATTGCGGCATCACGTTCACGCAGATCTCCGAATTCCCGGGCCTCGCCACCGACGACCGCGCCGGGGTGGTGGAACTGGCCAAGGCGCTGACGGGTGCGAACCGGGTGCAGAAAGTGGCGTTCGGCACCGAGGCCGGGCTGTTCTCGGAAATGGGCATCCCGACCATCGTCTGCGGCCCCGGCTCCATCGAGCAGGCTCATAAACCCAATGAATTCATCGAACTAAGCCAGATCGCGCTGTGCGAGGCCTTCCTCGATCGGCTGCTGGAGCGGGTGAAGACCGGCGGCCCCGCCCTGCCGATCTGATCCAAACTGAGCCAAACTCCGCCAAACTGGACCAAAAGAGCCAAGTTGAGCCCGCCCGGCATACACTGCTATTCCTAGGGGAGCGCACCACCGGGCGGGTAAGAAACAGAGTACGATAGGGGAACGTCAACGGGGGGATTTCATTGCAGCAGATAGGTGCTATGCAAAAAGTGGTATTGTGCAGCGCGGCATAGCCTGCTACCAGCCAGCTCATGCCACACGCCATGCTGAAAACACGGACCGAGTTGCATCCCAATATCGCTGCCCTGCAGAGCGCTCTGGCACGCGCGGAATGCCAAGACATCCGCGATTTTGTCACCCATATGCTGGCGATCCATCCCAAAGACCGCCTGCCCTCGCGGTCCGATTTCGACCCCTTGCGCATTCCGCAGCTATTGCCCGGCATCGTATTGGTCCGCGTCGAGCCACCGCTGAAACCCGGCGGTTCGAACCGCTTCCGCATCCTGGTGGCCGGCGAGACGGTGCTGCGCGCGCTGGAGATGCCGCTGATCGGCCGCTATGTCGACGAGATATCGGCCGGCTCCGAGGGCGGCCATGTCATTGTCGATGTGCGTCAGAAGGTGGTGGATACCGGACAGGTCTATTACTGGAATGGCGCGCCCCGCATGCGCTTCCGACTGGATTTCGCCGGCGTGGAATACTGCCACTGCCCGCTGGCCGCCGACGGCAAGACCGTTGACCACGTTCTCACCTATTTCCATTACAAGGCCTGACACCCTGTAGAGCGTCAAGCGCGGCGTAAGCCGTGGCCATAAAGCCGACGCCCGGCAGGGAACCCCGGCCGGGCGGGAGATCGGCTGTAAAGATCAGGCTGTAAAGATCAGTGTTTAGGTGCTGACCGCTTCCTTAAGCGTCTTGCCGGCCCGGAACTTGGGCTGCCTGGTCGGCGGCAAATCAATGCGCTCACCCGTGCGCGGATTGCGCCCGGGGCTGGCGGCACGCGTGCCGACGAAGAAGCTGCCGAAGCCGACGATCCGGACTTCCTCACCGCGGCGAAGCGCCTCGGTGATCAGGCTGAATATCGATTCCACGGCACGCTCGGCCTGCTCTTTAGTGAGACCGGAACTGTCGCGAAGCTGGGCCATTAGATCCTGCTTATTCACGCTACTGCCTCCGGATCAGTGCTTGACCATGCCTTCTCGATCACCTTCCGCCTCGGTGTCTACCACCGCAGGCTTGGTGAGATCGTCTACGTCGCTCCACTCGATCGGCGTCAATTCGCCGACCAGAGCGTGCCTGAGCACTTCCTCGCAGGTCGCCACCGGCACGATTTCGAGGCCCTTCTTCACGTTATCCGGAATGTCGACGAGATCTTTCTCGTTCTCCTTCGGGATCAGGACCTTCTTGATACCGCCACGATGGGCCGCGAGCAGCTTCTCCTTGAGGCCGCCAATCGGCAGCACCCGGCCGCGCAGCGTGACTTCGCCGGTCATCGCGACATCCTTGCGCACCGGAATGCCGGTGAGCACGGAAACGATCGAGGTGACCATCGCCACGCCAGCGGACGGACCGTCCTTTGGCGTCGCGCCCTCAGGCACGTGGATATGGATGTCGCGCTTGTCGAAGACCGGCGGCTTGACGCCGAAGGCAACAGCCCGCGAGCGTACGTAGGAGCGCGCAGCCTGCACGGACTCCTGCATGACTTCACCAAGCTTGCCGGTGATGGTCATGCGGCCCTTGCCGGGCAGCATGACAGCTTCGATCGACAGCAATTCGCCACCTACTTCAGTCCAGGCCAGGCCGGTGGTAACACCGACCATGTCCTCGAGTTCCGCCTCGCCATAGCGATACCGGCGGACGCCGGCATACTTGTCCAGATTCTTGGGCGTGACCTTGATCGACTTCACGTCCTTGGACAGGATTTCCTTCACCGCCTTGCGGGTCAGGTTGGCCAGCTCGCGCTCCAGCGAACGGACGCCGGCTTCGCGAGTGTAGTAGCGGACCAGATCGCGCAGCGCGTCGTCGGTGATCGACCACTCACCCTTCTTCAGGCCGGCAGCCTCCATCTGCTTTTCGATCAGATGACGCTTGCAGATTTCCACCTTCTCATCCTCGGTGTAGCCGGGGATGCGGATGATCTCCATGCGATCCAGCAGCGGCTGCGGCATGCGCAGGCTGTTGGCCGTGCAGATGAACATCACGTCCGAGAGGTCGTAATCGACTTCGAGGTAATGGTCGTTGAAGGTATTGTTCTGCTCGGGGTCGAGCACTTCCAGCAGCGCCGATGACGGATCACCGCGGAAGTCCTGGCCCATCTTGTCGATCTCGTCGAGCAGGAAGAGCGGATTGGTGGTCTTCGCCTTCTTCATCGACTGGATGATCTTGCCTGGCATCGAGCCGATATAGGTGCGCCGGTGACCGCGAATCTCGGCCTCGTCGCGTACGCCGCCGAGCGACACGCGGACGAAGTTGCGGCCGGTGGCGCGCGCAATCGACTTGCCAAGCGAGGTCTTACCCACGCCGGGCGGGCCGACGAGGCAGAGGATCGGACCTTTAAGCTTGCCCGAGCGCTGCTGCACGGCGAGGTATTCGAGGATGCGCTCCTTGACCTTCTCCAGACCGTAATGGTCGTCGTTCAGCACCTTCTCGGCGTTCTTGATGTCCTTCTTGACCTTGCTGCGCTTCTGCCACGGGATCGACAGCATCCAGTCGAGATAGTTGCGGATCACCGTCGCTTCGGCCGACATCGGGCTCATGGAGCGCAGCTTCTTGACCTCGGCCTGGGCCTTCTCGCGCGCTTCCTTGCTGAGGCGCGTCTTCTTGATGCGCTGCTCGATCTCGGCGACCTCGTCGCGGCCTTCCTCGCCTTCGCCCAGCTCCTTCTGGATCGCCTTGAGCTGTTCGTTGAGGTAATACTCGCGCTGGGTCTTCTCCATCTGGCGCTTCACGCGCGAGCGGATCTTCTTCTCGACCTGCAGAACGCCGATCTCGCCTTCCATCATCGCGTAGACGCGTTCTAGGCGCTCAACGACGTTGGAGATTTCCAGCAGATCCTGCTTGTCGCTGATCTTGATGGTGAGATGCGAGGCAACCGTGTCGGCAAGCTTCGACGGATCGTCGATCTGGTTGAGCGACACCAGCACCTCCGGCGGGATCTTCCGGTTGAGCTTCACATACTGCTCGAACTGGTTGATCACCGAGCGCGACAGCGCTTCGGTCTCGCGGCTCTCACCGACATCGTCGGGCAGCGTCTCGGCCTCGACCTGGAAGAAGTCTTCGTTGTCGATGAACTTCACGATGCGGGCGCGCTGGCTGCCCTCGACGAGAACCTTCACCGTGCCGTCCGGCAGGCGCAGCAATTGCAGCACTGAGGCGATGGTACCGACAGAATGGATGTCGTCTGCGGTCGGGTTGTCCTGACCGGCGTTCTTCTGGGCGACAAGCAGGATCTGCTTGTCGTCCTTCATCACGTCCTCAAGCGCACGCACCGACTTCTCGCGGCCCACGAAAAGGGGCACGATCATGTGCGGGAATACGACGATGTCCCGCAACGGCAGGACAGGGAAAACTTGGGCGCGAGGCGATGTAAACATGCGGCAATCAATCCTGAAGGGCGGCCGCCGGAACGGTCGGATTTGATCGTCCTTTGCCACCTGATGCTAGTTAACATGGGAATTCCGGCAAGGTCCGTCAAGCCACGGTCCTGCAACAGAACGACAACTTAATGTCAGACCCGAGTCGATCACCGAGTCTCTGCTCACAGAGATAGGGCCGGCCTTCCGGCGCCGCCCTTGCGCATCGTTAAGCATGTGATCCCTGTCACGCGGGGTATCACATGGGGCATTACGCGGCCAATGCCTTCCGCATACGTAGCGAGGCGCACGCCCATGCAACAAGCCGGCGCCCAGACAGACGCCCCAAGTCGCCGGTATCCGGCTACCCCCCGGGTTCAGCGGTCTATTCCCGCCCACTGCATGGCCATGCTACCTCGAAAGATACGCAGCCGGCCTCACACAACCGGCCAAGGGGCACCCTCCGAAAGGCTGCGGGCCGCCTCATTCGAGAGCGGCCCGCTTCCAAACAGGGTTAACGCCGGAGCGCCGTCAGGCGCTGACATCCTCTTGCTTACGATCGGCGTAGATGAGCAGCGGCTTGGCCCGGCCCTCAACAACATCTGGAGAGATTACAACCTCTTCCACGCCGTTCATGTTTGGCAGGTCGAACATCGGATCGAGCAGGATGGCCTCCAGGATGGAGCGCAGGCCGCGCGCGCCGGTCTTGCGCGCGATCGCCTTGCGGGCCACCGCCGCCACCGCCTCGTCGGAGAAGGTCAGCTTCACATCCTCCATCTCAAAGAGGCGCTGGTACTGCTTGATCAGGGCGTTCTTCGGCTTGGTCAGGATGTCGACCAGGGCCGACTCGTCCAGATCGTGCAAGGTGGCGATGACCGGCAGGCGGCCGATGAATTCCGGGATCAGGCCGAACTTGAGCAGATCGTCAGGCTCGACCTCGGCCAGGATTTCGCCGGCGCGGCGATCGTCCGGCCCCCGCACATCGGCGCCGAAGCCGATCGAGGTGCCTTTGCCGCGGCCCGCGATGATCTTTTCGAGGCCGGCGAAGGCACCGCCGCAGATGAACAGGATGTTGGTCGTGTCCACCTGCAGGAATTCCTGCTGCGGATGCTTGCGGCCGCCCTGCGGCGGCACGGAAGCAACCGTGCCCTCCATGATCTTCAAGAGGGCCTGCTGCACGCCCTCGCCCGAAACATCCCTGGTGATCGAGGGGTTGTCGGACTTGCGGCTGATCTTGTCGACCTCGTCGATATAGACGATGCCACGCTGCGCGCGCTCGACATTGTAGTCGGCAGCCTGCAGCAGCTTGAGAATGATGTTCTCGACATCCTCACCCACATAACCGGCTTCGGTCAGCGTGGTGGCGTCGGCCATCGTGAATGGCACTTCGAGAATGCGGGCAAGCGTCTGCGCGAGCAGCGTCTTGCCACAGCCGGTGGGGCCGATCAGCAGGATGTTCGACTTGGCGAGTTCGACGTCGTTGTTCTTTCCGCCGTGGCCGATGCGCTTGTAATGATTATGCACGGCAACGGAGAGAACCTTCTTGGCGTGGTTCTGGCCGATCACATAATCATCAAGGACGCGGCAGATCTCCTGCGGCGACGGAACGCCATCGCGGGTTTTGACAAGCGCGGACTTGTGCTCTTCACGGATGATGTCCATGCAGAGTTCGACGCACTCGTCGCAGATAAAGACTGTCGGGCCGGCGATGAGCTTGCGCACTTCGTGCTGGCTCTTGCCGCAGAACGAGCAGTACAACGTGTTCTTGGAGTCACCGCCGCTCAATTTGGTCATGCCTACTCCACTGAGCGGGCCAGCGCCGGGCGACGCCTGGCCCTATTCCATCGAATCGTCATCATAAGGAACCGTAGCCCCGGGCACAACGGACATGGTCGACTCGCGGGGGCGGCGGGAGGTCACAATGCCAGGAGCATGACCTCCATCTATGGCAATACGGAACGAAGGCAAGCAGGGGCGATCTGGCGGCATTTCTGGCAGCCGTCCCGCCCGGGTGCTAGCCCCCTTTGAAGCCCGGCAAGCCTAGCCCGGACAAACCCTCGCGGGGAAAGCCTCTTCCGGGGTAGCCCGCCCGGGGTAGCCTAGATGGATAGTCCCTTGAGAACGCCGTCTCCGGGTAGTCTGCCCGGACGAAAATTAGGATTTCTTGCCGGAATCCTGCTCCGGACGGCGGGCAACGACCTCGTCGACGATACCGAAGGTCTTCGCCTCTTCCGGGGTCATGAAGCGGTCGCGTTCCATCGCCGTTTCGATCGTGGCGATGTCCTGGCCGGTATGCTTGGCGTAGATCGCGTTCAGGCGGGCGCGCAAATCCAGGATTTCCTTGGCATGGATCTCGATATCGGCCGCCTGGCCCTGGAAACCGCCGGAGGGCTGATGGATCATCACCCGGGCATTCGGCAGGGAGTAGCGCATGCCCTTCTCGCCCGCCGCCAGCAGCAGCGAGCCCATCGAGGCAGCCTGGCCGATGCAGAGAGTGGCGATTTTCGGCCGGATATATTGCATGGTGTCGTAGATCGCGAGGCCGGAGGTTACCAGGCCGCCGGGGCTGTTGATGTAGAAGGCGATCTCCTTGTTGGGGTTTTCGGCTTCCAGGAACAGCAGCTGGGCGGTCACCAGGGCGGCGACGGCATCGTTGACGGGGCCGACCAGGAAGATGATCCGCTCCTTGAGCAGCCGGGAATAGATGTCGTAGGCACGCTCACCCCGATTGGTCTGCTCGACCACCATCGGAACCAGCATGTTCATGTAGGTATCGACCATCTTGTCCATGACGCGCCCTGCGAAATACGAAACCTTGTGCCGCGGTAATGTGGCGCAGTCGGCGGCTTCCGGCAATGGCCGGGCGGCGGGAACTTGCCCCGGCTCAGTCACAGGCCGCGCAGCAAGGCAACAGGGTTAGAAAGCAAAAACGCCGGGCTTGCGGCCCGGCGTTGCTATTCGGCGACGAGACGCCTGCGATCAGGACAGGGCCTCGGCTTCCTTCTGCAGCTCTTCCTTGGTCACCGGCTTATCGGTGACGTCAGCCATCTCAAGGATGAAGTCGACGACCTTGTCCTCGAAGATCGGCGCGCGCAGGCTGTTGGCGGCTTCCGGGTTCTTCTGGAAATACTCCATCACCTGGCGCTCCTGGCCGGGGAAGCGACGGGCCTGCTCGATCATCGCGCGGGTGATCTCGTCGGGCTTGACCTCGATGTTGTTCTGGCGGCCGACTTCCGACAGCAACAGGCCAAGGCGGATGCGGCGCTCGGCGATCTTGCGATACTCGGCCTTCAGCTCGTCCTCGGTCTTCTTCTCTTCCGCCAGTTCGGCCTCAAAGCGCGCCTTGTCGGCGGTCACTTCGTTCCAGATCTGGTTGAACTCAAGTTCGACCATGCCTTCCGGCACCGGGAAGTCATGCTTCTCGGCGAGTTGGTCGAGCAGGCCGCGCTTCAGCTTCATGCGGGCGATATTCTTGTATTCCTGGCCGAGGTCGCGCTTGATGTTGTCCTTCAGCTCCTGGAACGAGCTGAGACCGAAGCGCTTGGCGAATTCGTCGTCCAGCGTCACCGCTTGGCCGCCGCGCACTTCCTTCACGGTGCAGGCGAACTCGGCCGGCTTGCCCGCCAGCTCGGCATTGCCGTAGGCCTCGGGGAAAGTGACCTTCACGGTCTTCTGCTCGCCGGCCTTGACGCCGATGAGCTGATCCTCAAAGCCCGGAATGAAAGTGTTGGAGCCCAGCACCAGCGGGTAGTCATTGGCGGCGCCGCCTTCGAACTTCTCGCCATTGACGCTGCCGACGAAGTCGATGACGACCTGATCGCCCTTCTCGGCGGCGCGGTCGACCTTCTCATAGGTCTTCTGCTGCTCGCTCAGGCGATTGAGGAATTCCTCGACTTCCGATTCCTGCGGCTCGACCACCAGGCGCTCAAGCTTGATCGACTTGAAGTCGGCCGGAACGATATCCGGCAGCACCTCGATGGCGATGGTGCACTCGAAATCCTTGCCTTCGTCGAAGCTGGTGATGTCGACCTTCGGCTGCATCGCAGGACGCAGCTTGTTTTCCTCGATGGTCTTCTGCAGAGCGGTGTTGACCGACTCTTCCATCGCCTCGCCGAGCAGGGCGCGGCCATACTGCTTCTTGATCAGGGCTGCGGGCGCCTTGCCCGGACGGAAGCCCGGCATGTTGACCCGCTGACGCAAGGTCTCGAGCTTCTCGTTCACCGTGCTCTCGAGCGCGGCGGCGGCGATCACCACCTTGTACTCGCGCTTCAAGCCGGCAGCGCTGATTTCCGTGATCTGCATGACCAAAACACCTGTCTCTTCGATATAGATTCCGTTGCGCCTCGGGCCAGCCGCCGCATCAGCCTATTCACACCAGGCCTGCAGCAGAGGCTTTCAGCGGGGCGCCGGGCGAACTGGTGCGGGCGGAGGGACTTGAACCCACACGCCTTGCGGCACAGGAACCTAAATCCTGCGTGTCTACCAGTTCCACCACGCCCGCTTTCCCGCACCGGGTCGGCGCGAAGGCGCAGTCTATAGCACGGGTATTTATGCGGCGCGAGGCTTTTGGCCGGTTTTCCGCAGCCCGGCGCATGCCCGCCGGGCCGGCTTCTAGGTGCCTGTTTTTGCAAGGATTTTCACCGACTGCTGGCGGGGCCACTGGCCGCAGTGCAGCATCGCCTAGCGCTCGGCGAACCATTCGGCGCTATAGCTGCAGTCGCGGAATTCCTCATAGAACGGGCCGCCGATCGTGTAATGCACGATCGAGGCCTCCGGATCATAAGGGTCGTAATCGGCCAGATGGTTCCAGCGGTGCGGGAGTTCGCCGATCAGGCTGTCGTCGCCCAGCCCGGAAATCGCACAGGAACGGCGCCAGGAAGCAGGAGAAGGAAAGGTCGGTGGATTGCAGCTCGTGATGCGGGCGGCGGTTGATGCTGAGCGCGGCGACGCTGGAGGCGACCGGCGCGGCCCGGCTGTAACCGATGAAGACGCGGATCATGATGCGGGCACCACCCTCAAGCCCTGACCTCAGGTCTCAAGTCCTGACCTCAGGTCTCAATCCCTGGCTTCAAACCGGGCAGTTATTTCTGCCCGGAAAGGGTTAACAACCGCCCCAGTCGGAAATGGCTCTCGATTGAATTTGATTCCGGCCGGTTCCGGCAGGATGATCGGCGGCCTGTTTGCACGCTTTTGCATAGGGAAGCTTCCGTTTTTGCATATTGAAGCTCCTAGTAGCGGTATTATAGTACCCACAGACGACCCGCCGCGGCGACATCTCGCCCCTGGAGACCGGCCGTCCCTCGCGAGCCCACCGTCATGTTCGTACCAAAATCGATCAGTGCCCTGCAGGAAGGCTACCGCCTGAGCACCTTGCGCCAGGACGCCCTCGCCGGGCTCACCGTCGCCATTGTTGCCCTGCCGCTGGCCATGGCCATCGCCATCGCCTCCGGCACCACGCCCGACAAGGGCCTCTACACTGCCATCGTCGCCGGCTTCCTGATCTCCGCGCTGGGTGGCAGCCGGCACCAGATCGGCGGACCGACCGCCGCCTTCGTTATTGTTGTCTACGGCGTGATCGAAAAGCATGGCTTCGACGGCCTGGTGATTGCCACGCTGATGGCCGGCGCCATGCTGATCGTGTTTGGCGCGCTGCGGCTCGGCAATCTGATCAAGTTCATCCCCTACCCCGTGGTGACCGGCTTCACCGCCGGCATCGCGTTGACCATCCTGTCGACCCAGATCAAGGATTTTTTCGGCCTCGACATGGCCAAGGTGCCGGCCGACTTCATCGCCAAGTGGAGCGCCTATGCCGAGGCGGCGCCGAGCTTCGATGCCGCCAGCACCGCGATCGCGCTGTTCACCCTGGTGGTGATCGTTCTGGTGCGCCGCTTCAAGCCGAGCTGGCCCGGCATGCTGATCGGCGTGGTCGCCGCGACCCTGATCGTGCATCTGGCAAATCTGCCGGTGGAGACCATCGAAGGCCGCTTCGGTGCCATCCCCAATCACCTGCCGACGCCGGAACTGCCGCAGGGACTTTCCTGGGCGCGAATGTATGACCTGCTGCCGAGCGCGATAACCATCGCGCTGCTAGCCGGCATCGAGAGCCTGCTGTCCTGCGTCATCGCCGATGGCATGACCGGCCGGCGCCATCGCTCCAACATCGAACTGATCGGCCAGGGCGTCGCCAACATGGCTTCGGCGCTGTTCGCCGGACTGCCCGCCACCGGCGCGCTGGCGCGCACCGCCACCAACATCAAGGCCGGGGCGCAGACGCCCGTCTCCGGCATGCTGCATGCCGTCTTCCTGCTGCTGTTCATGTGGCTGCTGGCGCCGCTGGCCGGGCTGGTGCCGCTGGCGGCTTTGGCGGGCGTTCTGGTGATCGTCGCCTGGAACATGAGCGAGATCGAGCGCCTGCGCCATTTCGTGCGTGCGCCGCGCGGCGATCAACTCGTTCTGGCGGTGACCTTCCTGCTGACCGTGCTGATCGACATCACCGTGGCACTGGAAGTCGGTATTGTGCTGGCGGCGCTGGTCTTCATCCGGCGCATGGTCGAGACGACGGATGTTACGCCCGTCGGCGGTGCCGATCTGGCGCGGCGCGCCGAAACGGAGGCCGGCGCGAAGGCGCTGGCTGCGTTGCATGTGCCGAAGGGCGTCGAGGTCTTCGAGATCAGCGGGCCGTTCTTCTTCGGCATCACTGCCAAGCTGGCCGACATTCTCGACCAGATCGAAGCGCCACCGAAGGTCTTCATCCTGCGCATGGGCAATGTGCCGCTAATCGACGCCAGCGGCGTGGATGCGCTGATCGGCTTCATCGAGAAGAACAAGCTGCGTGGCACCAAGGTGCTGCTCACCCGCGTACAGCCCCAGCCTCTGCGGATCATGACCGAGATGGGCCTGACCGCCTGGATCGGGAAAGATGCGCTGATGCCGAACCTCTCTACGGCCCTGGAATACGCCAAGACGCTGATCGAGAACGAGACGGCTACGCCCCCCGCAACGTCCTCAGCGAGCTTCTGACCGAAAGCGGCAGGTCGTCGGCAATCAAGCCGGGACCTGCCTCGCGCGCAGCGGCGCCATGCAGCCAGACGGCGGCGCATGCCGCTTCAAAAGTCGGCATGCCCTGCGCCAGCAGGCCCGCGCAGAAACCGGCCAGCACATCGCCGGTGCCGGCAGTGGCAAGATCGGGCGGCGCATTGATATTGATCACTGCCCTGCCCGGCCGTTTGCCTTCAGGCGGCGCAGCGATCACCGTATCGGCGCCTTTGAGGATCACCACCGCCCCGCTCTGCCGCGCCGCCTGGCGCGCGCGCTCCAGCTTGCCGAGGTCCTTGGGCACATCTGGAAACAGGCGAGCGTATTCGCCTTCATGCGGCGTGAGAATGGCCGGGCCATCGATGGCGTCGAAAAGCCGCTTTGGGTTGCCTGAAAACGCCGTCAGCGCATCGGCATCGATCACCACGCCACGCCTCGTTGCCAGCGCCGCGCAGACAGCTATGCGCGTGGCCTCGCTGGCACCATTGCCCGGCCCCAGCAGCAACACGTTGCGGCGTGGATCGGCAATCGCCGCCCGCCAGTCGGGCATACCCTCGCAGCGCAGACGCATCAAGGCATCGGGCCCGCCACCTTGCGCCATCGCCGCTTCGGGCTGTGCCAGCGTCACGAGGCCGGCACCGATCCGCAAGGCCGCGTGACCGGCCAGGCAGGCCGCGCCAGCCAAAGCGCCGCCTCGCACCAGCACATGGCCGCGCGCGTACTTATGCCCGTCGCTGCGCAGCCGCGGGAAAAGATGCCGCCAGACGGACGGATCATTCTGCCATTGCCGCGGCTGAATGGAGGTGAGCACCGTATCGGGAATGCCGATATCCGCCACATGCACTTCGCCGCAGAACTGCCGGCCGGGCAGCAGCAGATGTCCGGGCTTGAGCCGGAAGAACGTCACTGTACGCTCGGCCTTGACCGCCGTGCCGCGTGGCTGCCCGTCATCGCCATGCAGGCCGCTGGGCAGGTCGACAGCAACCACCGGCCGGCCGGATTCATTGATGGCTTCGACGAGGCTGCGCGCCATTCCCGCAAGCGGCTTGCTGAGGCCGGCGCCGAACAAGGCATCGACGATCACGTCGCCCTGCATGACCTGAACAGGCGTGGCGTTCACCACCAATCCCGACCAGCGCCGTGCCATCACGGCCGCATCGCCTTTGAGCGCATCGCGCACGCCCAGCAAGGCAACCGTCACCTGCCGGCCGGCATTCGCCAGAAGGCGTGCAGCGACAAATCCATCACCGCCGTTATTGCCTGGACCGCAGAGCACCAAAACGGACCCACGCGGATGATAGCGCTGCACGATGCGCGCCACCGCCGCCCCCGCAGCTTCCATCAGGTCGAGACCCGGCACGCCACCCGCGATGGTGCGGCGGTCGGCCTCGGCCATTTCGGAAACGCTCAAAAGGACGGCGTTATAGCTCATGCAGGCAGCTTTGGACGGTGCTTGTGCCAATCGACTGTTGCTTCATAAGCCGCAGCCGCGCGCAGCACCAGATCCTCGCGGTGCATCGGGCCGACCAGCTGCAGCCCGATGGGCAATCCGGATTGCGAGAAGCCGCAGGACACGGAGATGGCCGGTTGCTGGGTCAGGTTGAAGGGATAGGTGAATGGCGTCCAAGCCGTCCAATAGGCATCGCCCATGGCTTCCGGTGCCAGCCGCCCGGCGGTGAACGGCAGCACCGCAAGGCTTGGCGTCAGCAGCAGATCGTAAGTCTGATGGAAGCGCCGCATCACCACGCCCAGCTTGCTGCGTTCGGTCTGCGCCAGCAGATAGTCCTTCGTGGTGTACGAAGCGCCAGCTTCCACGGTTTTTGCCAGGCCCGGATCTAGCAGCGCGAACTTTTCCTTTGGCAGCGTCAAGGTTGCGTTGTAGGCGCCAAGGAACCAATGAATGTGGAAGATCTCGACAGGATCGGCGAAACCGGGATCGACCTGTTCGACAATCGCGCCCAGCGCAGCGAACTGCTTGGCGGCAGCATCGACGGCCGCGAGGATTTCCGGATCGACCTTGGCGTAACCAAGCGTCGGGCTGTAGGCGATCTTCAATCCCTTCACGCCGTCAGACAAATTCGCCGTGTAATCGATATCCTGGTACGGCAGCGAGAACCAGTCGCGCACGTCCGGTTTCGCCATCTCCCGCAGCATCAGCGCGGCGTCGCGCACGGTGCGCGTCATAGGACCAAGATGCGCCACGGTGCCGAATGGACTGAGCGGCGCAGCTGGAACGCGGCCGAAGCTCGGCTTCAGGCCAGTGATGCCTGTAAAGCCCGCCGGGATGCGGATAGAGCCGCCGCCATCGGTGCCGACTGCCAGCGGTCCGAGGCCTGCCGCTACCTGCGCCGAGGCGCCGCCGGACGAACCGCCGGGCGTGGTGCTGATGTTCCAGGGATTGCGCGTGATGCCGGTGAGCGGCGAATCCGTCACGCCTTTCCAGCCCATTTCCGGCGAAGTGGTCTTGCCGATGATCACGCAGCCCGCTTCGCGCAGACGCGCGGTTACGGGCGCATCCTCATCCCACGACTGGTTGGGATCGACGGTCTTGGAGCCGCGCAAGGTTGGCCAGCCTTTGGTGAGGATGATGTCCTTGATCGAGGCTGCAACGCCATCGATGGGGCTGAGCGGCTTGCCTGCCTTCCAGCGCGCTTCGGATGCCCGTGCGTCGCGCAGCGCAGCTTCGGGATCGACGAGGTTATAGGCGTTGACGATAGGATTGACCGCCTCGATCCGCTTCAGCAGAGCCTGCGTCGCTTCGACCGGAGACAGGCGCCCAGCCCGATAGGCATCGGCGAGTTCGGCGGCTGTCAAATAGCACAAGTCTTCGCTCATGATCCCCCTGTTTTTCTTATTCGGTTCCGCTTATTCACTCTTGTTCTTTCTTGGTGTGCTTATGCTGCGCCGATCACGCTCAGATCGTCGTGGTCATGCCGCCATCGACCGCCAATACATGGCCGTTGACGTAAGAGGCCGCCGGCGAGGCGAGGAACAGCGCGGCGCCGGCAAGCTCTTCCGGCTTGCCCCAGCGGCGCAGCGGCGTGCGGTCGTTGACGAATTTGACGAAGGCCTCGTTGGCCATCAAGTCGCGATTGATCTCGGTTTCGAAATAACCCGGCGCTATGGCGTTGCAGGTTACGCCGGAGACGCCGAGTTCGGCGGCAAAGGATTTGGTCAGACCGGCGATGCCATGCTTGGCCGCCGTATAGGCTGGGATGCTGGCCCGCCCCTTCACCGACAGCACCGAGCCGATATTGATGATGCGGCCATGACCGCGCTTGACCATGCCTAAGGCCGCCCGGCGTGACAGCGCGTAAGCAGCGGTGAGATCGACATCGATGACACTGCGCCAGTCGTCGAGCGTCAGCTCAGCCAGAGGCTTGCGGATGTTGATGCCCGCATTGTTGATCAGGATGTCGAGCTTTCCGTGGGTCTTCTCGATGGCCTCGATGGCAGCCTCGCCGGCGGGAATGTTGGCAACGTCGAACGCAGCGATATCGACCGCGCCATGGCGGCGGACGACATCGGCAGCCGTCTGCAGGGTTTCCGGGTGGCGGCCGTTGATGATCACGGTGGCGCCGGCCTCGGCGAACAACTTGGCGAATTCCAGGCCGAAGCCGCGGGAAGCACCGGTGATCAGGGCTACCTGGCCGGACAAATCGAACAGGCGTTGCAGCATCGTCATGGATCGCGTCCTCCCTTGTTCCGAGTTTACCGGTTTGCGCGCTGGACACCAGCCCGCGCATCTCCGTAGCATCGTGGGAAAGGAGGACGCCCATGCTACGCTGCTATCAAGTGGCCGAATTCGGCAAGCCGCTCGCCCTGACAGAAAAGCCCCTGCCCGAACCTCGCGGCAGGGAGGTGCTGATCAAGGTCGAGCGATGCGGCGTCTGTCACAGCGATCTGCATATCTGGGACGGGTATTTCGACCTCGGCAATGGCAGGCGGATCGTGGCGGCCAATAACGGTGCGCTGCTGCCCCTGACGCTGGGTCATGAGATCGTCGGGACTGTGGCCGCCGCCGGGTCCGAGGCGTCGATTTCCACCGGTGCGCGCCGGGTGGTGTTTCCCTGGATCGGCTGCGGCACCTGCCCGCCCTGCCGTGACGGCATGGAGCATCTCTGCGCCGGCGCGCAGAAGGCCATCGGCATCTTCGCCGATGGCGGCTATGCCAGCCATGTGCTGGTGCCGGACGAGCGCTATCTGCTCGATTTCGGCGAGCTCGAACCAAGCCTCGCTTCCACCTATGCCTGTTCGGGGCTGACAGCCTATTCGGCGCTCAAGAAGATCGGCCGGCTGGCGGATCATCATGAATTGCTGATCGTCGGCGCTGGCGGCGTTGGGCTGAATGCCGTGGCGCTGGCCAAGGTCGTGACCGGCCAGGCGCCCATCGTGGCCGATCTCGATCCGGCCAAACGCGCCGCCGCCATGCAGCTCGGCGCAAAAGATGCCGTCGATCCGCGTGCCGAGGGCGCTGTCAAGGCGCTGCTCAAAGCCACCGGCGGCGTGATGGCCGCTGTCGATTTCGCTGGCTCCGGTGCCAGCTTCGAATTCGCTTACGGCGTGCTGCGCAAGGGTGGCCATCTGGTCAGCGTCGGATTGCTGGGCGGCGCCGTGACGCTATCGCTGGGACTGCATGTGATGAAGGGGCTGCGCATCAGCGGCTCTTACGTCGGCGGCCTGGATGAGATGCGCGAACTGCTGGCGCTGGCCCAGAAAACCTCGCTGCCCTCGCTGCCAATCACGACGCGGCCGCTGGATCAGGCGACAGACTCGCTCACCGCCCTGAAGGCCGGCCAAGTGGTGGGCCGCATCGTGCTGCAGCCGTGAGTTAAAGGAAGAGCGTCAGCACGCCGGTATAGCCATAGAGGCGGGACTGCGCGATCTCGCCGCCACAATACATGCCGACCAGCGGCAGATCGGGGAAGACCGCCTGGATGCGGGCAAGCTCGCCCGGCTCGCGGACGAACTGATCCTGGCAGCGCGCCATGCAGGAATACCACAGAGCGCCGCGCGGCATGCGGTCACCGCAGCGCCGCTTGAGGTCGCTCAACATGCGGTCCATGTCGCGGCCTGCGCTTTCGACATCACGGCGGCAGAAGAAGATGCTGTCGCCCTCCTCCATCATGGCGCCGACGGCAATGCCGCCGGCCTGCGGATCGACGCCGACGATGTTGCGTACCATGTAGTCCGGCCGGTCGGCGCCGCTGATCGGCAGGCCGACCATCAGTCCGGTGGTGAGCTTGCGCAGATCCTGCAGCGATTCCACGGCGAAACAATCGCGCAGCACGTCGTAGGCTGGGCGGTTGTTCAATTCGAGGACGACGTTGCCGTCGGCGGCGGTGATTTGATGCACATCGCCAACCTGGGCACAGCCTTGCGTAAGCCCTGTGAGGATCGGTTGGTCTTCGGAGAACATGAGGCCGGAGGCGCCGCCTTCGACCGGCTTGCCCGCCCATTGCGGCCGCGGGCCGCGCGCGGCAACCAGGCCGCCGACGAGATAAGCGCCGCAGGCCTCGGCGAAATCCTCGATCAGTTCCGGCAGCGCCGGCACCTGAGGATCGGCATGAAGCACGCCAAGCCAGCCCTGCGGCCGCTCGACGGGGCTGCGGAACAGGGTCGCAGCGCCGGGCGGGACGGAACCGATCAGGCAGGCCACGACCGGTTCGTCGCAGTATTCCGTAGCGCCAGCGGCGATGCTGTAGCCGCAGGCGGCGATCATGGCTTCGATGCCGGTGGCGTCGCTTAAGCGCCGCATGATGCGCGGCAACTGGTCGGCCATGCGATCGCTGACATAGACGAAGCCGACATTGGCCGCATCGGATAGCGGCATCAGCTGAAGCAGGCAGGCATCGACCGCCATGCGCCAGTCGTCGGCAGCGCCGATCCCAAGGCGGAATTGTGAGCCGGTGGTCTGCTCGGTCATGCCGTCACCCTCCTGTCCGTCGTCACACTATAGTAGCTTGAAGCCGGGATCGATCCGTCCAAATTGACATTAAGGGATTACTTTTCGGGAGAACCATCATGCCGCGCCGCACAGTCCTTAATCTAGGCGCTTGCTTCGGCGCCGCCCTGCTGATTTTTACGGCTGCCCAGGCTCCCGCGCAGACCACAAATGCCCTGTCACCGGTGGGGCAATGGAAAACCATTGACGATGAGACGAATACGGAGCGCAGCATCGTCGAAATCCGCCAGGTGGGCAGCGAACTGCAGGGCCGCATCCTCAAGATCTTCCCCCGCCCCGGCGAAGATCCTGCCCCTTTATGTCAGCAATGTGAAGGCGAACGCCAAAATCAGCCGATTATCGGCATGATCTTCCTCTGGGGCCTAGTGCCGGACGGCGCCGATAGCTGGGCTGGCGGGGCGGTCCTCGACCCGCAAAGCGGCAAGATCTACAACGCCAAGATCAGCCTGACGGATAACGGCGAGCGGCTGCGATTGCGTGGCTATCTCGGCACGCCCCTGCTTGGCCGCACCCAGATCTGGCTGCGGCAGTCCGGCAGTACCTCAGCCTCGGCCGACTAGCTGCCGAAGACGTAGCTGCCCGGCGCTGGCATGAGCGGCAAATAGCCCCTTTTTGCGTTCCCCATGGCAGGCGGCGCGATGTCCTGCCCGCTGGAATGGTTGACCAGCCAGCCCTGCCAGGCGGGCCACCAGGAACCGGGCTGTTCCGGGGTCTGCGCCACCCAGCGATCGGGATCGATGTAGCCGTCGCGCATGCCCCGATGCGCCATGCGGAAGCGCCGATTGCCGTGGCCGGGCTCGCTGACGATGCCGGCATTGTGGCCGCCGCTGGTCAGCAGGAAGGTCACGTCCGTATCGGCCAGGCGGATGATTTTGAAAACCGAATGCCAGGGCGCGACGTGATCCCAGACCGTGCCGACCGCGAAGATCGGCACGCGGATGTCGCTGATCGCGATCGGATGGCCATCGACCCGGTAACGCCCCTCCGCCAGATCGTTGCGCAAGAACAGCTTGCGCAGATATTCGCTGTGCATCTTGTAGGGCATGCGGGTCTGATCGGCATTCCAGGCCATCAGATCGTTCATCGGCTGGCGCTCGCCGGCGATGTATTCGTTGACGATGCGCGACCAGATCAGGTCGTTGGAGCGCAGGAGCTGGAATGCGCCAGCCATCTGCTTGGTATCGAGGAAGCCGCGCTCCCACATCATGTCTTCGAGGAAGCTGACCTGGCTTTCATCGATGAACAGCGAGATTTCGCCCGCTTCGCTGAAATCGGTCTGCGCCGCCAGCAGTGTCAGACTTGCCAGCCGCTCGTCCTCTTCGCGCGCCATCGCGGCAGCTGCGATGGTGAGCAAGGTGCCGCCCAGGCAATAGCCGACGCCATGGACCTTGCGATCAGGGCAGATCGCGTTGATGGCATCCAGCGCGGCCATGACGCCAAGCCGGCGGTAATCCTCCATCCCGAGATCGCGGTCCGCATAGGTCGGATTTTTCCACGAAATGATGAAGACGGTGTGACCCTTCTCGACCAGATAGCGCACCAGCGAATTCTTCGGCGACAGGTCGAGGATGTAATATTTCATGATCCAGGCCGGCACGATCAGGATCGGTTCGGCATGAACCTTCGGCGTCTTCGGCGCATACTGGATCAGCTCGATCAGGCGGTTGCGATAGACCACCTGCCCTTCAGTGACGGCGAGATTCTCGCCGACCTTGAAGGCCTCAGCACCGGCCGGCGGCAGTCCGGTTGCGGCGCGCTGCATGTCCTCGATGATGTTGCGCCAGCCGCGCAGCAGGTTGAAGCCCTTCTCCTCCATCGTGCGCTTCAGCGCCACGGGATTGGTGAGCAGGAAATTGCTGGGCGAGAAGACGTCGAGAATCTGCCGCGCGGTGAACGACACCACATCCGAATGATGACGCGACACGCCGCGTATGCCGGTGGTCGCGTTGTGCCACCACTGCTGCTGCAGCAGGAAGCCCTGATAGATCAGGTTGAACGGGAATTGCTGCCATTCCGGCGCGGAGAAACGCCGGTCCTGCGCCAGCGGCTGGATGCAGGGCGCACCATCCTTCTGGCCGAGCGCACAGGTTGCCGCATAAAGCTGGAAGCGGATCATCTTGCGGATGGCCTTGCGCACCAGCTCAGTCTGCTTGCCCGGCGCATGCGCCAGATGAACCGCCCAATCCATATAGGCACCCAGCAAGGATGCCGGCGAAAGGCCGTGCGTGAAATAAGCCAAACTGGCGTTCAGCAGCCGGTCCAGCGGCAGATCCGTCGCCTCCTCATGCGCATCGAGCGCAGGCGCGGCTTTCGGCGCCGGCTGGGATGCAGCGGCGGCGGGTATATTGCCGGCAGCGGTTGACGGTCGATCGGCGGCCATGGATGCCTCTTCTTGCCGACCATTATGGCCCATGCCGGTCCGGCAGACATTGACCTAGGGCAAATGCACCCAGGGCATAATCCGTTTTATTCAACAACTTATGCGGCACCGCGTCAGCGCAGCGGCTGGCTCAGGATGCAGGATTCTGCGCCTTGCTCATCGCCAGCACGGCTTCGGAGATGCGCAGCCATTCCATGGCTCCCTCGCGATCCCCCTCTTCCGCCAGCTTGTTGGCGCGAGAAGCTGCGACCTTGGCGGCCTTGCGGCCGTGATGACGGATCAATGAAGCAGCGGTCTTGCCGATATCGAGGCCTGCGCTCCCGCCCCCAATGGATGGCTGCATATCAGTTCCTCTCAAGTGGCTGTGGCCTGCCCAATCAATGGCAATCAGACAGCGCGTTTCTTGGGCCGTATTCCTTTAGTCGTAGCAGTCTTGCTCGCTGGCTGCGTCCAAAGGCGCTTGTCCTCCGGGATCGGACGGAACTTGTGCCGACGCGCCAGCTTCTCACGGTAAAAGTCATTGTAGTCTTCGATCGACAGCATTTCACGCGTCTCGTGATCTTCCTCGATCGCCACCTCATGGTAGATGTCGAGATTGGTCAGATCTGGCTGCGGCAGATTGCCGTCCTGGAATTCCTGCCACATCTGCTGAAAAAGGCCTTCCAGGGCGCGGACATGACCGTCCATGTCGAAGAGGACGCATTTGTCACGGTTCTGCACCAGTTTCTCGCGATAACGGCGCAAGGTCTCGCGGTCGTGGCCGAGCGCAATCGCGCGTTTGACGAAATCCTCCGGCCCATCGCAGACGAGTTCCGGCAGGTTGGCGGCGCGCACAAGGCTGCCGCAGACACGCGAGGCAAAGCTGCGCCCCGAGAAGGTGAGCACGGGCACACCCATCCACAGAGCATCCGATGCCGTCGTATGGGCGCCATAGGGGAAGCTGTCGAGGAACAGATCCGCCAGAGGATAGCGGGCAAGATGGGCAGGATTGGCGATCTTCGGCGCGAAGATCAGCCGGTTCGGATCGATCCCGCGCTCCGCCGCCAACGTGCGCAGGCGCTCGTTCAGATTTTCGGACGCGCTCAACTGCCACAGAACGCTGTTCGGCACCTTCTCAAGGATGGTCATCCAGCGGTCGAAGGTGAAGCGCGTGATCTTCTGGCTGCCGTTGAAGCTGCAGTAGACGATCGCATCTTCGGGAAGGCCGACGCTTGCACGGGTCGGCGTCTCCGGCGCGATGAGGCGCTTGCGGTCATTGGGCTGATAGCACGGCAGGCGCAGGACCTTTTCCGTGTAATAGATCTCGGACTCTTTCGGGATGATCCAGTCATCCGCGAGGATGTAGTGGTGATACGGGCTCGCCATCGTGCCGGGGAAGCCCAGCCAGTTCACGATGATCGGCGCCGGACGGAAGGCCAGCACCCGCGTGCGGGCATCGCGGGTATAGCCGTTGACGTCCACCAAAATGTCGATGTTGTCCTCGGCAATGCGCTTGGCCGCCGTCTGGTCGTCCATGCCGGAGATGTCGACCCAGTGCTCGACCGCATTCCGGATGCGTGTCTTGATATTGTCCTCAGGCGGGATGCCGCAGTAGTAAGCGAAGACCTCCACCTTGCTGCGGTCATGCAATTCGAAGACTTCCGCAGTAAGGAAGCCGATGGCGTGATGGCGCAGGTCGGAAGACAGATAACCGATCCGCAGCCGGTCCGACGGGCGCCGCTCGACCTGCTGCCACAGGTATTCGGTATCCGCCGGGGGATCTTCGATGGTGCGGTTATAAGCGGCAGAAACACCCAGATGTAAAATCGGATCGTCCGTATAGGCGGCGATGGATAGCGGGCTGAACCCCTTCATCAGGGCCTTGCGGCTCACCCCTTCCCAAGGCTGCACGATCGGCCATTCGCATTGCACCATACGCAAAGCCAGGTAGTGCTGGGCCACGTCAAGCTGGTTCTGATCCAGACTGAGGCCCTGGCGAAGGATAAGTTCGGCCTCGGCATGCTTCTGATTGCCCTCCAGGACACGGCCAATCTGCTTTATGGCCATCGTCTTGAAGTTCAGCCCGTTGCCGGTGATCGCCTCGAGCTGATTGACGACGCCCAGCCAGGTCTTGATGGCTTCGTCGGTCTTGCCGGCGCGCTCCCACACGCCGCCGAGATTGATGTAGGGCGGGAAGAAATCAGGCTTGAGCTTGATCGCCTCTTCAAACGCGTCCTTGGCGCCAGCAAGATCGCCACGGTTCGAAAGCGTCGTACCCAGATTGAAATAGATCACATACAGGAATGGGTCGTTCGGATTGAACTTTGCCCACATCCGATACAGCAGCACGGCACGATCGATCTGTCCGACTGCTTGCAGTTTGGTCGCGGCGTCGATGACCTGGGCAATGGGAAATGGCTGTTGCGACAACCGAACAAGTAACGCCTCAAATTCTTCGCCGCCCATCTCAACCCCATATTCCGCCGCAGCATTCCCGCCGGCATTCCACGGGAATGGCGGGTCAAATCTCTACAGCATGAGTACGTGAAGCTTTTCGGGGAGGCAAGATATCAAATCGGATATCTCGCCTCCCCTCAAGCCGTCGGCTTAGGCCAGGGCCTGGATCCAGGCCTCAACCTGCTCGTCGCTGAGCGCAGCGACTTGCGCCTGCGTGAAGGCATTAGCCTGAGTGGCAGTCATAGCCAGGATGTTCTCCGTAGACAGCAACTGGATGGCCGTAGTGGAGATACCCGCGATCTGAGTCGGAGCGAACTCACCGATGTCGGTGGTGGTCAGGTTCTCGATCTGGGTCGCGGTCAGGCCCGACATCTGGGTGGAGGTCAGAGCCGCCACCTGGTCCGAGGTCAGCTGGTTGAAGTTGCTCGACCCGAGAGCGCCCAGCTGAGCCGAAGTCAGCAAGCCGATCTGCGTGGACGAGAACTCACCCATATCGGTGGTGGTCAGGTTCTCCAGCTGGGTCGCGGTCAGCGCCTTGATCTGGATCGCTCCCAGGCCAGCCACCTGATCGGACGACAGCTGCGAGACGTTCTCGGTCGTGAGCGCCTGCACCTGGAGCGCCGTCAGGCCCTTAAGCTGGGTCGATGTGAACTCACCGATGTCGGTGGCGGTCAGGTTCTCGATCTGCGTTGTGGTCAAGCTGCCGATCTGAGTCGACGAGAGCGCCTGGAACTGCGTCGAGTTCAACGCCGACAGGGCTTCGGTGGTCACCGCCGCCAATTGCGTCGCGGCCAGGCTCGCCAGTGCCGTGGTGCTCAGAGCCGTGAACTGCGTGCTCTCCAGATTCTGGATCTGCTCGGTCGTCAGGCCCTTCACCTGCGTCGCAGTCAGGTTGCCGATCACCGAGGTCGACAGACCAGCGATGGTCTCAGTGCTCAGCCCCGAGATCTGCGCCGAGGTCAGCCCAGCCAACTGCGTCGGCGTCAGAGCCTCGAACTGGGTACTGTCGAAGCCAGCCAGCTGCGTCGCCGTGAAGGCGCCAATCTGCGTCGAGGTCAGCTCACCGATGTCGGTGGTGGTCAGCGCATCGATCTGCGTCTCCGTCAGAGCCTTGATCTGCGTCGCCGTCAGCGCCGAAGCCTGGGTGCTGTTCAGAGCCGAGAGGTTCTCAGTGGTGAGATTCTCGATCTGAGTGGCAGTCAGGCCCTTGATCTGCGTCGACGAGAACTCGCCGATGTCAGTCGCCGTCAGGTTGGCGATCTGCTCGGTGGTCAGGCCAGCGATCTGCTGTGAGCTCAGCGCGCCGAACTGCGTGCTGTTCAGAGCAGACAGATTGTCCGTGCCCAACTGGCTCAGCTGGGTCGAGGTCAGGCCCTTCAGCTGGGTCTCGGTGAACTCAGCCATGTCGGTGGTGGTCAGAGCGCCAAGCTGGGTTTCCGTCAGGCCCTTCAGCTGAGCCGAGGTCAGCGCACCGAACTGGGTCGCATCCAGCTCAGACAG